>ULUS01029189.1_pt1 | contig 14871 bp, 13 predicted proteins | sample 1958761 | NCBI WGS metagenome assembly ULUS01 (sample SAMEA4835767, study PRJEB28245) | human gut metagenome | biome: gut microbiome; material: fecal sample | place: Denmark | collected 2008
GCGTTGATGCGTAAACGATTACGGCAAATATAGGATAAAAAATGTTCCAAATCTTTTGTGCTAATTGAAATAATTACTACTTTTGCAGCCCGAAGAAACCTATCTGTAAAAAAAAAGGTATTCAGATGACAAAAATTGACTAATAAAGATATACAATATATTTTTAGTTAAAAAACTTTAGCTATGAAGAAATCTTTAATCAAGGCAGCATGGGTAGCACTTGCCCTCCTGTCTGTCCCTCATGTGTCTTGGGGACAAAGTAGAGCAGTCGGTACGGAAACCTGGACGGTGACTGCCAACACAGCCATTAAGGCTGATGCTGAACACGAGTATTATGCCAGTGCAAACATTGCCGTGCTGTTTGGCGGCAACAACAAATGGGAAGCTGCCGTACAGCGCTTGAAGGCTCAGGGTGACAACACCTACTACATCCGCTCGCAAAAAAGCCCTTACCGCACAGAAGACAAAAATAAACTTAATATGAACTGTATGCCTGATGCGGGAAACTACTTCCATTGCGCTTCTTCGTGGGGGGAAACTTTAAACTGAAGTTCGCTTATTCTTCCAAGACTGACCCACGTAAAATGTATGCTGTTTACGAAGACAATAACAGCAATAAAAAATATGCAGAAAACGCTTCTGCTACTGTTGGAGGAATCACATACACACCTAATATTGAAAATACTGCGGGTGCCGAAGACAATTATATTTTACTCCCTGCTACCGGAACTACAACAGACAAAAAGGCTGTTATCAAGTCTGGCGAATTGACTTTCACCGCCAAGGCAGGTGAAGATTACTACCTGTGGATTAATAATACTGAGGAGTTCTCATTCGGAGGTTTTACGTTCGACGTAAACCAGGACAACCGATTCAATGCCTTTGAACCGAATGTACACGAGCACATCGTGTGGGGCAAGCCCAAGAACCCGAGCACTCCTTCTGGTGCCAAGCACATCACGATGATGTATGGCGGTTGGCTGAACCACACCAACGGCGTGAAGTCGGCCAACGGATGGAACGGTTCTGCATGGAATTATATGCCTAATGGAACAGCCGACAACCAATATAACGGCCTTACGGACCAGTGGGAGGTAGCTCAGCCAGAGAAGTCGCTGATCTTGCTCGACGGCTTTACCAACTACACTTCCGGCTGCGGGAACAATCCTACCGACGGCAACTATAAGTCTTATGCCGTAGGCAAGGGCGTTTCTTCCATTCCTTGCCGTGGCACATACTATAAGTTTGAACCCCAGAAAGACGGCTACCTCACCGTCTATGTTCGCCAGAACGCCACAAATCCAGTCTACTTTATTGACGAGACAGCCACTCCTCAGAAATCAGATGATGTAGTGGCAGGACAAGACGACGCCACCGTGACCAGGGCCGACGACAACAGCTACACCTCATCCGTGGCATCCTGCGTGCGCTATTCCTTCCCCATCAAGGCAGGCAAGACCTACTTCCTCTTCCAGAACAATGCCCAGTTGGGCTTCTTCGGTTTCACCTTCGGTGCCGACGAAACAGCGGAGACAAACGTAGACTTGACTGAGGCCAAGGCCGTCAGCAACGCCAAGGTGACCTACACACGCAACTTCAAGAAAGACGTATGGAACACCATCGTGCTGCCCTTCAGCATGACCGAGGCCGAAGTGCGCAACGCTTTCGGCGACGAAACAGAAGTGTCTGAGTTCAGTAACATTGACGAGAACGGCAAAGTGCACTTCGTTCAGAACTACTACAGACTCCTGGAGGCAGGCAAGCCCTACATCATCAAGCCTTCCAAGGCTGACATTACAACGTTCACCACAGCCGGCTGCGTGACCATGACCGACACTCAAGCCCAAGCCATCGTGAGCAATGGCTATGCCTTCACAGGGGCTTATGCATCGGAATACATGCCGGCAGGCAGCTACTACTTCACCGTGAAGAACAACGTTTCGGGTATTGCCCGCACCACTGCCGCCAAGGCTTCGGGCGATTTCCGTGCCTACTTCAAGAAGGTGAGTGCCAATGCCAATGCCTTGAAGTTCGACTTCGACATGACCGAGACCGGCATCAGCGAAGTGAAGACCGCCAAGCAGGTGAACAGCGGCAACATCTATAACCTGCAGGGAGTGCTCGTGGCCACCGACGGCGACTTCTCTCGTCTGGGCAAGGGCATCTATGTGATGAACGGTAAGAAATATCAAAAGTAATGGAGGAACAGGCAATGAAAAAGAAATATATCAATCCCGCTATCGAAGTGCTCACTGTTGCAGCAGAACCTATGCTGGCAGCTTCAGACTCTTACATACAGGGCGGCAACACCAAGTATAACTACAACGACTATGAAGACTCCGAGAAAGAGGAAAACTTCACTGGCTTTGGCGACTACGATGGCGACGTGCTCTAATCAGCATACCAATTAAATAAAGTAAATATTCGGGGTGCCCGGCAGACAGAAATGTCATGCCGGGCATCTTCTTTTTCGGCTGTAGACTTGTCGGTAGCCTTTATTATGCCTATATTTGCAGCATGAAGCACTCCAGCCACTCGTCTTTCGCCCTCCTCTTCATTACGGCAAGCACCATGCTCGGCATTGTCGTGGCAGAACGCATGTGGCTGGCCATGCCACCTTTGGCATGGCTGCTGATGGCGGTTGCAGCCCTTGTGCCCACCCTGTTGTTGGGCAGATACAAGTGGTCACAGAGCTTCTTGCTGCTGGTGTGCTTCTTCTGTGCGGGCGGTTGGCTCTGCTCCTGGCGCATGGATGAGGCCCTGGTGCGGCTGCCGGAAAGGCCGGTAGTCTACGAGGCGATAGTGACCGACACGCCGCGTCCCGGCGTCTATGAACTGAGCGTGGTGCGGATGGCAGACTCCACGGCGCCCCTTCCGTTCAAGGTACATGCCCAGATAGCTGCCGACACACGGCTCATGGTGGGCGACGGCATCGAGGCGCAGTCCAGACTCCGCGGCATCCGCCGGCCCGAGGGCCGTGGAGAGTACTTCTCGCTCTATCTTCTCAGTCATGGCTTTTCCGCCTCCACTCACGTCTATGCCCGCCACTGGCACAAGCGAAGGCTCAACACCGGACAGCTTTCGTCGGTGCAGCGGTTCACTCTCTATTGTCGCATTCAGCGCAAGCGGCTCCTCGACCGCGCCCTAGAGAGCAACTTGCACGAGGAAGCCCGGGGCATGGTCAACGCCATGGCTATGGGCGATCGCAGCCAGCTTTCGGCAGAGGTGCGCGACGATTTCTCCCGTTCGGGTGTTGCCCATGTGCTGGCTCTTTCGGGGTTACACTTCGGCATGGTCTATGCTCTGCTGCTTGTTCTTCTTTCGCCGTGGCGGCGCCGTTTGTCGGCCGTGGTGGCCATTCTGCTCGCCCTTTGGGCTTACGCCTTTCTGGTGGGGCTGTCGCCCTCGGTGCTACGCTCCTCTTCCATGATGACGGTCTATGCCTTGGCGTCGCTTGCCCATCGCGAGCGAACGTCGGTCAACGTGCTTTCTTTCGTGGCGTTGCTGCTGTTGGTGGGCAGTCCGCTCATGCTTTTCGACGTGGGCTTCCAGCTCTCGTTTGCCTCGGTGCTCTCCATACTGCTGTTCAATCCCCTTTTTGTCCACCGGCTTCCGACGGGGTATCGTTACTATCACCGCATTTCCAATACCCTGCTCAGTGTCGCCATTCTGTCGGTGGCAGCCCAGATTGGCACCGCACCCTTGGTGGCCTATCACTTCGGCACGTTCTCCCTTTATTTCCTCCTGGCCAACTATGTGGCCATTCCGCTGGTCACTCTCCTGGTTCCGCTGGCACTTCTGTTCTTCGCAACCCTCGGTGTGCCCGTGCTCAACAATCCCCTTGCCATGCTCCTCAACACGCTGACCGACTGGCTACTCGGTTTCGTGCACTTGGTGCAGTCGTTGCCCCATGCCTCTTTCAGTGGCCTGCATCCGCCGCTGTGGCTCGTCGTGACGGTCTATGCCGTGCTGGCGGCTGCCTATTTGCAGATTGTTAAAATGGAGCAAAAGAGGAAGGCACCCAAACCGGGTTGGTCGAAGAAATCAAGCCTTTGGTAGATTTTGTTTGTGACGCAGGGTCATATTCTCTATCTTTACACTCGAAAAAGGAGCAATCTGAGGTATTCTGCCTTGAGGTTGCCCTGGCATATAAGTATAATTAAAATAAGGAGAGTTATGACTATGAAACAGAACATCAAGACATGGATGTTGACTGCGGCACTGATGGCAACAGGAGTAGCAGCCCAGGCACAGAACTTTGAACAGAACGAAGGCAACCGTCCGTCACCCGAGGAGATGATGGAAAAGCGTGGCTCAAGCATTGCCCAACAACTGGGACTTGACAAGAAAGCCACCAAGAAATTCCTTTCCGTCTATAAGAAGCAACAGACTGAAATGATGCAACTCATGCCTCGTGGCGGTATGCCTCCCAGAGGTGAGCGCCCGCAAGGTGAGCGTCCAGACATGAAAAAGGAGGGCATGAAGCGCGACTCCATAGGGCGTCGCCCCATGGGAAGGCCGCAGATGAGCGAGGCCGACAAGCAGAAAATGAACGAAGTCAAGGCGAAATATGACAAGGAATATGCCAAGTTCCTCACCCAAGACCAACTCACGCAGTTGGGCAAGTTGCAGCAGCAAGGTGGTGGCAGACGCCATGGCAGAGGCTTCAACCGGCAGTAGACAACAAGTTTTCTCATAAGCAGCAAGGAGGTGCAACCCCGATTGAGGGCAAGCATCTCCTTTTTGTCGTTTCGTTAGCAGGGTAATGTTGCATGGCTAATGGCAGAGTTACGATGTGTTAGTGGCAGAGTTACGATGCGTTAGTGGCATAGTTGTGATGTGTTAACCTGCCATTAACGGGAAACAGGGTGCGGGGAAACAGGTTGACGGAGCAAGTGTGCCCCATCAGGAGGGTATCGGCAATAGGGTAGAGAAATCTTTTTCAGGAGTGAAGGCGAATTTCCTTTTCAGCCTTTCAGCTTTTCGTAATTTTGCATTACCTTTGTGGCGTTAACTCGTTAAACCAATAACACACATAATATGAAACAACTATCCATTCTTGTCTTGTCGCTGCTTGTCAGCCTTTCGGCGATGGCATCCGACTACAATGTGCGCCATTACGGAGCCAAGGGCGACGGCGTGCAACTCGACCATCATGCCATCAACGCCGCCATAGACTCGGCTGTGGCACACGGCGGAGGCACCGTCACAGTGCCTGCCGGCACCTATCTCTGTGGCTCCATCCACCTGAAGAGCAACATCAACCTGCATCTGGAACCGGGCGCCGTCATCAAGGCCACTGCCGACAAGAGTGCCTACGACCCCAGTGAGGCGTTCAACTTTCCCGAGTATCAGGACGGCGGGCACACCTATTTCCACAACAGCCTGATATGGGCAGAGGGCCAGCAGAACGTGTGCATCACCGGAAACGGCATGATAGACGGCGAGGGGCTCACCAAGAAAGACACCGAGACCGCCGGCAACGTGCAGGGTGGAAGCATTGGACACGCCGACAAGGCGATAGCCCTGAAGCTCTGCAAGAACGTGCTCATCCGCGACATCACCATCTTCAGAGGCGGACATTTTGCCATCATCACCACCGGTTGCGAACGCGGAAACATAGACAACGTGACTATCGACACCAACCGCGACGGTATCGACATTGACTGTTGCAAATACTTCAGCGTGACCAACTGCAAGGTGAACACGCCGAACGACGACGGCATAGTGCTCAAGGCCAGTTATGCACTGAAACGGGCGGTGGCATGCGAGCACATACTAATAGACAACTGCCTGGTGACGGGCTACAAGCTCGGCACCTTCCTCGACGGAACCTATGTGCCTGAAAAGGTGAACTGGGTGTGCGGACGCATCAAACTGGGCACCGAGAGCAACGGCGGATACAAGAACATCATCATTTCCAACTGCAACTTCATGTACTCCTCAGGTCTCGCTTTTGAAGAAGTGGACCAGGGACGCATGGAAAACATCGTGGCCAGTAACCTCTCCATGGTGCACGTGCACCACTATCCCATCTACATCACCACCGGTTGCCGCAACCGCGGACCAAAAGACGTGAAACAGCCCAGCTATGGCGGCAACATCATGGTGAGCAACGTCATAGCCCAAGACTGCGACAGCCTGGCGGGCATCATCGTCACTGGCATGAAGGGCGCACCCTTGCACAACATAACCTTGCAGAACATACAGGTGGAGTATCGGGGTGGCGGCACCGCCGACCTGAAGGACAAGCCCTACCGCGAACAGGGCACCAACTATCCCGAGCCGCGATGGGCCGGACCAACACCTGCCTACGGACTCTATGCCCGCCACGTGGACGGACTCCACCTGCGCAACATCCACTTCCGCACACAACGCCCCGACTATCGGCACCGCGTCATTCTCGATGACGTGAAGAACGTGGACATGGAAGACCTGAAAGGACCGGTTGAAAAAGGCGCTAAGGAAATCGTAATAGTTAAGTAAATAACTTATATATAGTACGCTCCAAATAAACATTGCAATTTTTCCAATATTTATTTGGAGCGTACTTCCTTTTTTTCTATCTTTGCAAAAGATAAGCAATGGCTCGGCAATTGAAGTAAACTTCATTGCGCTCACATTTGCATTATCTTGGCAAACAGAATTACAAACCACAAAAACAATATGATTATGAAAGAGCTGAAAGGAACAAAGACCGAGAAGAACCTCATGGAGGCATTTGCCGGCGAATCGCAGGCAAGAAACAAATACAACTTCTTCGCATCGAAAGCCAAGAAGGAAGGTTACGAACAGATAGCAGCCCTCTTTGAGGAGACGGCACAGAACGAGAAAGAGCATGCCAAACTCTGGTTCAAATATCTTGAAGGCGGAGCCGTGCAAGACACCATGACCAACCTCAAGGCAGCAGCCGAAGGCGAGAACTTTGAGTGGACAGACATGTATGAGCGCATGGCCAAGGAGGCTGAGGAAGAAGGCTTCACGGAGATTGCCGCCAGAATGCGCGGCGTGGCAGCCATCGAGAAGCACCACGAGGAGCGCTATCGCAAACTGCTGAAGAACATAGAAGACAAGGTGGTGTTCTCACGCGAGGGCGACTGCGTTTGGCAGTGCCGCAACTGTGGACACATTGTCATTGGCAAGCAGGCACCCGAAGTGTGCCCGGTTTGCAACCATCCACAGAGCTATTTCGAAATAAAGGCAGAAAACTACTAATGAGGTCTTTCCCTGCCGCTTGATAAGGAAGTAGCAAATAAACAAAACGTAAAGGGGCAGAGCGCAAGCTCTGCCCCTTTACGTTGATGGCCTTTCGTGCCTATATGTATTCGCTTTTCTCCTTGACCTGCAGTTCGTTGACATACTTGCGGATAAGTACACTTGAGTCTTCCTTCTTGCAGATGAGCAGCACATTGTCGTGCTCAGCCACTATGTAGCCGTCGAGCCCGTTGATGACGGCGAGCCGCTCCTTGGGCACTTTCACCACGTTGTTGCTGCAGTTCTCGAACACCACGGTCGAGTTGACAGCCACATTGTCGTTGCCCCCCTTGTTGAAAGCCTCGTAGATGCTGTGCCAGGTGCCGAGGTCGGCCCAGCCGAAGTCGCCCGCCATCACACACACCTTCTCGGTTTTCTCAAGCACGGCAAAGTCGATGGCCACGTTGGGGTAGGCGGCAAAGTTCCGTTTCACGTAGTCGGCCTCGTCGCCCACCGCGCCACCGGCGAAAGCCAGGTCGTTGCGGTCGCTGATTTCGCGGAACAGACGGCGCAGGCTGGTGAGCATGTATTGGGCGGAAGAGATGAACACCCCGGTGTTCCAATAGAACTCTCCGCTCTCCATAAACATCTGGGCGAACTGCCTTTCCGGCTTCTCCGTGAACGATTTCACCCTGTATACATCCTTGGTATCTTCCTCGTCGCCCAACTGTATGTAGCCATAGCCTGGTTCGGGTCGGGTGGGTTTCACGCCGAGCACGAGCACCGACTCATGGGCAGAGACGAAGTCGAGTCCCTCCTGCACGTTCTTGGCGAAGGCCTGCTCGTTGAACACGGTCTGGTCGGATGGCGCCACCACAATGTTGGCATCAGGGTTCCACAACATGACATGGTGGGCCGCCCATGCTACACTGGGTGCCGTGTTGCGGTGTATAGGCTCGCAAAGCAAGTGGTCCTCGGGCAGTTCGGGCAACTGCTGGCGCACATAGTCGGCATAGGCAATGTTGGTTGATACGACAATATGGTCCTTGGGAAGAATCTGGGCAAACCTGTCGTAAGTTTGCTGGAGCTGGGTACGTCCCACGCCAAAGAAATCGATAAACTGCTTGGGGTATTGATTGCGGCTGCACGGCCAGAGTCTGCGCCCGCGTCCTCCAGCCAAAATCACGCAATAGCTGTTGGTTTGTCTTGTCATAGCGATTTACAGATTTAATGTTTTTCTACTCTGCGAAAGTAATGAAAATCCTTATGCCGTGCAAGTTTTTTGTGTTTTTTTGACTTTATTGTTTGCCGTTTCGGAAAAAAGTACTACCTTTGCAGCGCATTAAGCCCAGATGGCGGAATCGGTAGACGCGCTGGTCTCAAACACCAGTGGAGCAATCCGTCCCGGTTCGACCCCGGGTCTGGGTACTGTAAGACGGCTGATAACTCTCGGAGTTTCGGCCGTCTTTCCTTTTTTATAGGTTGCCCCAAGCCATGGCAACCACATTCTCGTACCTTTTTCTCTGCCTTCATCTTTTTATTCGGGAAAATTACTTAAATTTGCAAAACAAACAATAACCCAATTAATAAACAAGAATGAAAAGCAAATTCTTCAACCTTCTTGTGCTTGCCGCATTGTCGTCGGCAAGCGTGAGCGCACAGCATCTGTTTACGGTAGATGCCGGCAAGAAAGGCGCTCCCATCCAGCCTACTATGTACGGAATATTCTTTGAAGACATCAACTTCGGTGCCGACGGCGGACTCTATGCCGACCTGATAGAAAACCGCTCGTTCGAGTTTCCGCAAAGCCTGATGGGGTGGGATACCTATGGCAAGGTGACGGTCAACACAGACCGGCCGGCTTTTGAGCGTAACCCGCATTATGTCACCATCGACAACCCCGGTCATAGAGCCAAGGTGAGCGGACTGGAGAACCACGGGTTTTTCGGTATCGGACTGCGCAAGGACATGACTTATGAATTCTCCGCCTATCTGCGACCCCATGTGGCAGGCAGTAATGCACGTATCCGCGTGGAACTGGTCAACGGCAACAATGACATCGTGGACCGCAAGAAAATAGAAATCAGCGGCGACAAATGGCAGAAGTATACCGCCACACTGACCGCCAAGCGCACGGACGAAAAAGGTACTGTCCGGATAATCCTTGAGGGACGGAATGGCGTGGATGCCGACCACATATCGCTCTTCCCCGGTGACAACTGGCACGGGTTGCGGGCAGACCTGGTGAAAGACCTCGAAGACCTGCATCCCGGTATCTTCCGCTTCCCCGGCGGCTGCATTGTGGAGGGCGCAGACCTCAACACCCGTTATCAGTGGAAAAACACTGTGGGACCGGTGGAGAACCGTCCGCTCAACGAGAACCGCTGGATATATGCCATCTCCAACCGACTCTATCCCAACTATTACCAGAGTTACGGACTGGGATTCTACGAGTATTTTCTTCTCTCCGAGAAATTGGGTGCCGAACCGCTGCCCGTGTTGAGTTGCGGCATCGCCTGCCAGTATCAGAATAGTGACAAGGACAGCAAGGCGCATGTGGCCCCCAAGGACTTGCAACCCTACATTGACGATGCGCTCGACTTGATAGAGTTTGCCAACGGACCTGTGACCAGCAAGTGGGGCAAGGTGCGTGCCGAGATGGGACATCCGGCACCCTTCAATCTCAAGCAGATAGGTATCGGCAACGAACAGTGGGAACCGCTTTATGCCGAGCGCCTGGCTCCGTTTGTCAAGGCTATCCGTGCCAAATATCCCAAGATGAAGATTTGCGGTTCTTCTGGCCCGAGTGCCGACGGCGACCGTTTCGACCAGGGATGGGCAAAGATGAAGGAACTCAAGGTGGACTTGGTGGACGAGCACTACTACAAGGACCCCGAGTGGTTTCTCAAGAGTGCTGCGCGATATGACAATTATGACCGCAAGGGGCCCAAGGTGTTTGCCGGCGAGTATGCCTGCCACAACAAGGCACGCCGCAACAACTGGCAGGCTGCTCTCAGCGAGGCTGCCTTCATGACCGGACTGGAGCGTAATGCCGACGTGGTGTGGCAGTGCACCTATGCACCGCTCTTCTCCCATGTAGACGGCTGGCAGTGGCGGCCAGACCTAATCTGGTTTAACAACACGGAGAGTGTGCGCTCTGCCAACTGGTATGTGCAGATGCTTTATTCTACCAACAAGGGGACAAACGTGCTGAAACTGACGGAGAACGGAAAGCCCGTGACCGGCGCTGAAGGCCTTTATGCTTCTGCGGTGTATGACAAGAACACCAAACAGTATATTGTGAAGATTGCCAACACCGGCGCAGAGAAGCAGGACATAACACTGACATTCAAGGGCGTGAAGCAGCTGGGACTGGGCACTTGCCAGACCATGCAGGCAGACGAGAAAGCCGAGAACTCACTCAGGCATAAAGACAATGTGGTGCCGAAGGAGAGTTCCATTGAGGGCCGGGGCAATATAGTCAATCTGACCATACCGGCCAAGGCATTCAAGGTGATCAGACTGTAGGACAAAAAGGAACTTCCGGAATGGGGAGTGATGATTGTATGTTAGCTTTAGGCGTACACAGAAAAGCGGACTGAAAGCCGTGCAACCACAATATCACGATATCAGTTGCCACTCCAAATTTCGGATGCTTATCCCCCAAAAGACTCATAAAGGAAGGCTGTCGGGCCTTTTCCTCCTTTATGAGTCTTTTTTGTTGGTTATTTGTTGTACTTTTGCAGCCAATTAGGAATAATCACATCGTTCATCATGCCGATAAAAAGAGTAACATCATTGTCAGAGCCAGGACTCGACGTGTTCGGGTCTCTGACCGAGAGACAGCTGAAAGCTTGTAGCCCGGAAACGGGTGGACTGTTTATTGCCGAGAGTCCCAAGGTCATCAAGGTGGCTTTGGATGCCGGTTATGAACCAGTGTCACTGTTGTGTGAGGAAAAGCACATAGAGGGTGATGCCAAGGACATCGTCTTGCGGTGTGGCGACATCCCGGTCTATGTGGGCGAGAGGGCACTGCTCGCCCAGCTCACGGGCTATGTGCTCACCCGCGGCGTGCTGTGCGCCATGCGCCGCAAACCGCAGGCTGCTCTCAGCGCTGTGTGCCGTGATGCCCATCGGGTGGTGGTCATCAATGGGGTAGTGGACAGCACTAATATCGGTGCCATCTTCCGTTCGGCAGCGGCGTTGGGCATAGATGCGGTGGTGGTGACAAGCACTTCTTGTGACCCGCTCAACCGCCGTTCTGTCAGGGTGTCCATGGGTTCGGTGTTTCTTGTGCCGTGGACATGGTCGGACAACTATCAGCAGGAGCTGAACGCTTTGGGCTTCAAGACCGTGGCCATGGCGCTTACAGACCAGTCGGTCGGCATAGACGACGAACGGTTGAAGGCGGAAGACAAGCTCGCCATCATTATGGGCACGGAAGGCGACGGACTGCCCCAGCAAGCCATCGACGCAGCCGATTGGGTGGCACGCATCCCCATGTCGCATCAGGTGGATTCGCTCAATGTGGCGGCGGCATCAGCTGTGGCATTCTGGGAATTGAGAAAGCAATGACCCTAAATTAATTGTCGGTTGGTAGCCGTCATCCAGTATCTTTTTTGTACTTTTGCAAAAGAAAGACTAAAACAAAAGAAAGAAAATGGAGAAGATAGATGTTAAGACGCTCAATGACAATGTCTTTGAGACAATTGGCAAGGAATGGATGCTCGTTACAGCGGGCAACAAGGAAAAGTTCAACACCATGACTGCATCCTGGGGATGCTTGGGATGGTTGTGGAACAAGCCCGTGGCGGTCATCTTTATCCGGCCCGAACGCTATACGCACCATCTCATAGAGCACAACGACTGCGTGACACTGCAGTTCCTCGGCAACAGTGAGGAGGCTCGCAAGATATACAACTTCTGCGGTTCGAAGTCGGGTCGTGATCTTGACAAGGTAGCCGAAACCGGTTTGCAGCCGGTGGAAACAGAATTGGGCAACATGACTTTTGCGCAAGCTCGCCTCACTTTGGAGTGCCGCAAACTCTATAAAGACGAAATCAAGCCCGAATGTTTTCTCGACCCGGACATAGAAAAATGGTATGGAGCCAAGGGCGGCTACCATGACATTTATGTGGTGGAGATTGTGAACGCATACAAATAAACCATCAGAAAAGCACACACTTTGAGGGCGAAGACAATGCCGCATCATGCGCATCATGTCTTCGCCCTCGTTTTTTATCCTTCTCCTTCTCATGCCTGCTACTGGATAGTTGTTGTTTAGGGCTTTCCCGGAATTTGTTGTGACGCCTGATGTCGCAGTATCCGAATGGAGATAAATCACTCCCGAACCGGATATGATCACGCAACAGACCTGTTGCCGCTTTTTGATTGATGGCAGACGAACGGTATGTTAGAGGCTGACTTTTGCCTGGTCCCACTGTTTGGGCACCCATTGCCCTTGCCGTGGGCATCGAGTGCCCGAACTGCAGGACTGATTTCGGGCACTCCACTTGAACTCTGCCAGTGATGGATTGGTGATAGATGTGATAGATGTTTTGCCATCTATCACGCATCTATCACTCTGCTTATCTCGCTTTCAGTCAACTGAAAAATGTCAGATTTCAAGAAAAGTGATAGATAGTGGTGAAAAAACGAAAAACTTTACGTGCGCGCGTGCGCGCGTAAGGCGCAGTCATCCAACAATGCGGCAAATGGAGCCAAGTAATGGCAGGACTTTCAGTTCGCTTTTCTGTCAATCCGAACTTTGAGCTACACGTATCCCTCTCAATCCCTGATGATTTATTTTGTCACACACGATTTGTCTCATGCAAAGGCGGGTGTCTCTCTGCATGCCCGATGTCTTTAACGAATATTGAAATGCAGAAGAAACTAATGATAAATGATGTTAGAAATCTCATATTGTGAGTTAATATAAATATGCTCTGTTCTTTATTTTGATTGCCAATCATAGTATTCCTTAGGTACACTTGCGGACTTGTTGAACATATAGACGAAATGTAGGTGTTTCACGCCAAACACATTCCTTATCATTTCAAGTTTAATGTCGATACTAACACGTTTACTTCTAATGCAGAACTGTCCCATAGCTTCTTCAATAGTCATTTTAGGACCATCAGTGTATATCACAATTTTAGCAAAAGGTCTTTCTTGGAAGAGCCTTCTAGTTGTTTCTTCAGTTGGAAGAAAAGTGATGATTATTCTGTTTAAATAGCTTTCCCCGTCAGGATCAATCCATGCGCTTGTTCCACCGAGTGTAATAGACTGAATAGGTATACCGTATTCCTTGAATTTGTCAAAGACAGCCCCGATAACCTTTCCTTTGAATGCAAGGCTGTCGCATACAATCTGTCTCATACAAAAGCAAGTGTCACTCTCTGCGTGTCCGATGTCTTTAGCGGAATTTGAAATGCAGAATAAACTAATGATAAAGGATATTAGAAATCTCATATTGTGAGTTGGTTAAATATGCCCTCTTGCTTTATTTTGATTGCCAATCATAGTATTCCTTAGGCACACTTGCAGACTTGTTGAACATATAGACGAAATGTAAGTGCTTTACGCCAAATACATTCCTTATCATCTCAAGTTTAGTGTCGATACTAACACGTTTACTTCTAATGCAGAACTGTCCCATAGCTTCTTCAATAGTCATTTTAGGACCGTCTGTGTATATCACGACCATGGCAAAAGGTCTTTCTTGAAGTATTCTTTTTGTTTTTTCTTCTTTAGGTAGAAAAGTGATGGTGATTCTGTCCAAATAGCTTTTCCCGTCAGGATCAATCCATGCACTTGTTCCTCCAAGAGAAATGGATCGAATGGGAATGCCGTATTCCTTGAATTTGTCAAAGACAGCCCCGACAGCTATTCCTTTGAATGCAAGACTGTCGCACACGATTTGCCTCATACAAAAGCACGTGTCACTTTCTGCATGCCCGATGTCTTTTGCGGATATTGAAATGCAGAATAAACTAATGATAAAGGATAAAAGAGGTTTCATGTTACTATAATTTGAAGAAAGAGTATTTGTGCTCTATTTTTATTGCCAATGCTATTTTAGTGGAATATTGGCTTTTTCATTAAAATAGTAAACGAAGTGTAAATGTTTTGTATAGAACATGCATTTCATCATATCAAGTTTTTCTTCGGTACTAATGCCTTTATTCCTGATATTAAATAGCCCCATTGCCTCTTCAAGAGGTAGAGAGGTTCCACCTGTGAAAATCATAACCGTTGCGAATGGCCTTTCTTGAATGATTCTTTTTGTTGTTTCTTCAGTCGTGTAAAATGTAATTTCAATTAATTCTAAATAGCTTTTCCCATTAGGATCAATCCACGGACTTGTACCTCCGAGTGTAATAGACCGAATAGGAATGCCGTATTCCTTGAATTTGTCAAAGACAGCCCCAATAGCCTTTCCTTTGAATGCAAGGCTGTCGCATACAATCTGTCTCATACAAAAGCAAGTGTCACTCTCTGCGTGTCCGATGTCTTTAGCGGAAATTGAAATGCAGAATAAACTAATGATAAAGGATAAAAGAAGTTTCATTTCATTATAATTTATAGAATGAGTATTTATATGTAAATTTGTTGCGATCGAATATTTTAGTGGCATTACCCGTTGGCGGAATTAATTTAAGTTGATAAATATGAGTA
>ULUS01025705.1_pt1 | contig 14851 bp, 8 predicted proteins | sample 1958761 | NCBI WGS metagenome assembly ULUS01 (sample SAMEA4835767, study PRJEB28245) | human gut metagenome | biome: gut microbiome; material: fecal sample | place: Denmark | collected 2008
GACCTTTGTAATCAGCAATCACGACAAGATAACCGTTGTCCCATTCCTTAACCTCTACATATCGTTGGAGATTCTTGGGGGAACGAAATCTGATATTGCTATCACCATAGCGAAAAGAAGTCATATCGTTGTGATTGGACAACAACGCCTCTGATGAAATTCTTTGATTTTCCATAAGCCTCTGATATTAATATTTAGAAACTCACTATTTCCGCTGCAAAGATACACTTTTCTTTTGAGTGATGCAAGGAATGAGAGAAGTTTTTATAATTTTGGAGGTTAAGAGAGAAAAATAAAAACAAAAAAGGTGTGTCCACTGTGCTCAAAGAAGAGCGATGGGTGGACACACCTTTTTATATTAATGTACGAAGATTACTCTTCTCGATTATCTTTGACATCCCACCAAACACGTGTGTTTGGTGAATCTGGGCCTTGAATTTTGTCAGCTTCTTCATACTGAGTAGGAGTTGCACTACGATCAGAAGAATCATAAGGCATACGATAAGGAACGTGATTGATACTAAGCTCCTTTGAATATGGACCTGTAACAATAATCGGATAATCAAGACGGCGCCAATCAGACCAAGCCTCAACACCATCCTCAAAATAACCATTGATCCAACGTTGCTTTGCAATCAACTGAATTTTGTTATTATCAGTTCCTTGGAATTTAACACCATCTTGTGCCAAATAGTTTTGGAGTACATCGTCAGTATAAGTCAAACCTTTTGCTGAGAACGAAGTGGCGATAGCCTTTTCATATAGACTCTTAGCATCTGCATTGATCCATCCTCTAACAGCCGCCTCGGCCTCAACAAGAAGAACACGAGCTGCAGAATACATAGTCAAAGGCGCATCTTGCGCAAGCATTGCATCGGCAAAATTGGAATTGTCCTTGTTGTATTTAGAGACATCTGCCTGTTTGATTCCTAAAGGAATTCCCTTGTATTCGCCTGCTGCGTTTTTCGTAAAATAAACTTGGCGGCGTGGATCCTTAACCACATTCAATGTGTCTACAAATGCCTTGTTTGGCGCAAAGTCTCTACGACCATTAGTATAGACATTTGAGTATAAAGGGTTCTCGTTATCAGTATTTGCATAATACTTATAAACGAAGTTGTCTGCATTGTCTTCTATTGCTCCATCATTGTACGCCTCTACAAACCACTTTTTGCCATTTTCAGGGTCAACATCAGATAACTTGATAGCCGCAAGCAGACGAACTGTTGCGTTCAACTTCTTCCATTTCTCGACATCTCCTTTGTAGATGTTATCATAGGTAGCATTCAAACTACTAGATCCGTCCATCAACTCATAAGCTTCCTTCATGTCTGTAAGCACACCTTCGTAGATTTCCTCCTGAGTATCCAATTTCGGTGTCAAGTTGGCTTCACCTTGCAAGGCCTCAGAATAAGGAATCATTCCAAAGATATCAGTCATGTGCAAATAGAAATAGCCCATCAAGGTACGAGCAACACCAATCTGATTGTTGCTGCTACCAAATGAAGAGACATTTACCTGATTCTTTGTGGCATCATTACTATTCATATCAACGATGTCTTTCAGATTTTTCAACACATAGCGATATGTATCTATTGTAGAACCAGTGTACAACTTCATTGTACCATACTGCACATTCTGACGTTCTGCAATATATTGTGGATACATCAAATAGACCGGGTTGTAATAAGCACTTGTTCTATCACTGGTAAAACGCTCATCATTCCATATGTAAGGAGTATGACGAGTTACACTAGAAAACAAATAACTAGTATAAGCAGTAGTTGGCTTGTTTGGATCCTCATTTATGTCACCAAAATCACCACAACTAACAAGTGAGGCTCCTGCCATAACAGCAAGAGCTGTCTTTAATATCATTGATTTCATATATTTTTCCTTTATACAATTAGAATGTTAAGTTTACAGTGAATCCCCAAGAACGTGTAGAAACTGCCTGACCACCCTCAAACAAAGTACCATCCGTCTCTGATGGGTCAACGTTCTTCACCTTGCTGTAGAGCAAGAATGGGTCGGTGGCTACGAAAGCAATACTAGCAGAGGTGAGACCGATATGCAACTGATTCAAGAGAGTCTTAGGCATATTATATGTCAAAGACAATTCACGCATTTTGATGTAAGTTCCATCATATACGTATGGTTCCCAAAGAGTTGATTTCAGTCCATTATAGTATGTATATGCGCCAACATAAGTTGTAGCAGGGCTATAGGTGCCATCTTCATTTGCAACAACACCATCGACTCTTACACCACCGTTGTCCGCAATGGCACCACGAAGTTCACCTCCACGGTCGTTAGTTCCTGCAGTGGTAGCTCCAAGACCAGAGCCCTCCAACCACATATTGGTAATGGATGCGAACTTGCCACCTACACGGAAATCGCATGAAGCACGCAATGTGAAGTCATATACTCGAACGGCAGTAGAGAAACCACCGGTCAATTTAGGCTGCATATTGCCAATATATTTTTCTGTAGTCTTATCTATTTGAGGCATCAAATTGCCTGCAGAATTTTTCTTCAAGATAATATCACCATTGTCATTGGTCAACCAACTATTAGTTACGTAGAGAGCACCCATTGGCTTTCCTACCTCAGCATAGCTATACAAGAAAGAGAAGAAAGACATACCATCAAGAGTGTATCTTGTCATACCTGGAGCCAATTCTACTAATTTATTAGAGTTATGAGCAATATTTGCCTCGATAGTCCATTCATAATTTTTAGTCTTGATAGGCTTACCACCCAGAGATATTTCATAACCACGGTTGCGAATCAAACCTGCATTCATCAATCGAGAAGAATAACCAGAAGCAGGACCTACTGTAGTACTGATAATCTGGTTTTTGGTATCACGGCTATAGTAGTTGATATCACCCCACAAGCGGTTACCCAAGACGCTAAATTCCGTACCAATCTCATAAGATGTTGTGATGGTTGGCTTGATATTTTTATCAATCAACTGTGGATTACCATACATAGAAGCTGTAGAACCATAACGATATCCAAAGTTGTAAACTGTAGACAAACGATATGGTGTCAAAGCAGAACCTACTTGAGCAAATGATGCACGAAGTTTCCAGTAGTCAAGCCATTTTGCCTGCTTAAACCAGTTGCTGGCTACAGCTGCAACAGAAAGACCACCATAAAGATAGCTATTGTTATCTGTAGGAAGTGTTGAGTTCCAATCGTTACGAAGAGATGCATCTACAAAGTAAGTGTCATCCCAACCCAAAGTTACAGTACCGAAGAGGCTCTGTGCCTTTTCTCGTCTTGTATAAGCCTTGTCATAATCGCCAACTTCATTGGTTGTTGCATCAGTAGAAGCATCATCACCACCAGACAGACCATATGAATTAGTTGTACGGAATAAACCTGGTAACAACAAGCCGTCGCGAGTGAATACATCCATACCCTCATAGTGGTAGTTGCGGTTTTCGATGAAGATGGCAGCCTGAGCAGACAAACGATCATTGATAAACTTGTCATCCCAAGTGATGCGCCCCTGATTATAAACATCGTATGACTTGCGCTGCCACTGCTTATGAATATCAGTTTGTCCTGTCAAACCAGCACGATTATAGAGCTGATAGAAATTATAAAGGTTGGCTGTCGTCTTGAAACCTACTTTGATGTTGTATGGCAAAGAATACTCGATATCACCAGCAAGTACATGGAATTCCCTTGTGTTCGTGTTGTTTATTTCATTGTACACTGCATACGGACTATCGTGGAATGCTGGAGTAAAATCATTATAATCTTTTATATTCCAAGTACGGAAAGTGCCGTCTGGACGAGTATAATTCTTATACTGCTTCAAGTTTACATTGGTTTGTCCCCACTGAAGAAGGTCTGAGTATGGGTTGTTACTTTCGGTACCATAACCTTCAGTTGCAGCATTATGATTCTTCTTATAAGTATATTTATAATCGAAAGAAACACGTAAGTTCTTCAATGGTGTGAAAGCAGTCTTGATATTGGCATATCTACGAATAGCACCACTGTTAGGATTTACGCCTTTTATGTTCATGTTAGACAACGAAATGCGTGAAGAGAAGTCTTTACCAGAACGTTCAAAAGATACATTGGTGTTGTCTGCAACACCAGTCTGGAACAAATCATTCATATCAAGATGACTTGTCCAAGTATCTTCCTGACCAAAATATGGACTTGTTTCATCCCATGCAATAGCAGGCAGATATTTTATATTAGAATCAAAACGAGGTCCCCAAGAGCAATCATCTGCGTAGTCGTAATACTTCTTACCATCAAATTGTTTGTAAGATTCCGGATCACCTTCTTTCCAATGATAGACATCCAATTCACCATCAGCTCCATATGCACCACCACCATATTCTTTCTGCAATTTTGCGTGGTTGTAAGCTGTAGTCCAAGTCAGAGTATTACTGATGTTAATTTGCTGATGAGCCTCACCTTCCTTAGCGTTATTGGTTGTAATGATAACAGCACCATTGCCACCACGTACACCATACAACGCAGTAGCAGCAGGACCTTTCAGCACATTGACACTGGCAACATCATTCATGTTGACAGCGGCAGCCTCTGTGATAACGCCATCTACTACATAAATAGGACTTGAACCTGCTGCAGCTCCAGCAGATGTTCCATTGTCTGATGACAGAGAAGTTGTACCACGGAGCACAATTTTTCCTTCGTCGAATTTTGCACCAGAGCCACCGACGAAACGAGCACCAGCAACCTTACCAGCCAAAGCATTGTTAAGACCTTGCTGACCAACAGAAGTCAAATCTGCTGCTTTAATTTCTTGAGTTGCATAACCCAAAGAACGCTTTTGACGTTTCAAACCTTGAGCAGTAACAACCACATCATCCAAATTCTTTGCGTCAGAAATTAAGACAACCTTCATTCCATTGACAGCCTTTACCTTGACAGTTCTCATACCCAAATAGCTGATTTCCAAGACGCTATTTTTGTTTGGAACTACCAAACTGAAGTTACCATCGACATCCGTCACAGTGCCCGTCTTAGTTCCATCAATGCGAATAGAAGCACCAATAACTGGCTCTTCATCTTCATTTGAGACAACGGTACCAGAAATGGATGTTTGTGCGAGTGCGCTACCCATACTAAGAGCAACGCCTGCGATAAACGTCATGAGTCTTTTTTCCATAAATCTCTCTCTTTTTTAATAAATGAATGTATAATGTTTATTATTTCTTTCTCTACATTCTTTCTCCACCTCTTGCCCCGAGGTGGTGAATAGTTGGAACTTTTAAACATAAAAACCGCAAACCTTTCAAGATTATACCCTCGGATATTATACCTTTGGATATCATTTTATGGTTTCATTCATTATTATTTTTAATTATGGTATATTTCAAGTTTGAGTTTGGATGGGGACACAACGAGAAGAAATCGTCATCCCAAGTTGATAATTCTTTCCTTAGAGGATGGGAGTTTGTCAATTCGGAAGTGAAGAAAGCCAAGGCACAAGGGAAGTACAAGACGGCAAGCAACTATCTCACGGCAACTCGTTCATGGAGCAAGTTTTTGAAGTCGGAAGAGTGGAGTTTCACCGAAATGACCGCCGACAACCTAGTGGCATACCAGCATTGGTTGGGCGAAAACAATGTGAGTCTCAATACCATCTCTGCATATATGAGAGCATTGAGGGCGTTGTATCATCGTGTGATGGGGCATGAAGAAAACTTACAAGTCGTCAATCCTTTTGCCAAGGTTTTCACAGGCAGGACCAGGACTGACAAACGAAGCATTACGCAAGCTGACATTCTTCGCCTTCACGCCTTGTCGCTGCCTCCAGGCTCGTCGCTTGCCTTGGCTCGTGACATCTTCATCTTCAGTTTCTATGCCATGGGGATGCCATTTGTCGATATTGCTTATCTGCGAAAGGAGCAGGTGAAAGATGGGATGATTCTTTACGATAGGCATAAGACGAGACAAAGAATCCGTGTTTCCCTATTGCCTCCGATGACCGACATCATCCATCGCTACGAACTCGCCCACTCAGATTTCGTGTTTCCAATTCTTGCCTCCGACAAGGATACGCTCTCCCATGCCGCCTCAGAAAGTCTCACTTCCGAACAGCTCCATCACATCTACCTTCGCCGTCTCCGTCAATACAACTATTCCTTACGTCGCCTTTCCGAGATGCTTGGTTCACAGTTTCATCTATCCTCGTATGTGGTGCGACACTCCTGGGCAAGCATCGCCTATCAGCATCACTTTGACATCAGACTGATAGGTCGAGCCTTGGGGCATACCAAGCAGTCCACCACCTTATTATATAAAAAGAGCTTGGAATCCCCCGATCTCGGTACTGCCAACCATACATTGATGGAAGAATTGGGCTTGTGAGAGGGATAAAAAAGCTTAAAAAGTCGTATTCCCCCGAAAAATGTGTGGGATATGGTGGTGATTCCCCCGAAAAATGTGTATATTTGCAGCGTTATTCCCCCGAAAAATGTGTGGAATTAGGTAATTATTCCCCCGAAAAATGTGTTTTTAAAATGAATTTATGGAAAGAATAGCAATAGAAAAACTGATAAAATGGAAAGATAGCCCACGACGGAAACCTCTTGTAATAGAAGGAGCTAGGCAGGTTGGAAAGACTTGGCTGGTTAAAGAGTTTGCGCAAAGAAACTATAAGCAATTGGCGTATGTCAACTTTGAAGATATGAAAATTCTTCAAAATCTATTTGTGCAAGACTTTGACATCCCACGTGTTTTGACCGCTATTGGTGCCGCAACCCATGTCACTTGCACAGAAGGTGATACCTTGATATTCCTAGATGAGATACAGGCAGCCCCCAATGCCATTACCTCCTTGAAATACTTTTGCGAGAATGCTCCAGGTTATCATGTCATTGCAGCAGGCTCACTTCTTGGCATTGAATTGCATCAGGGAGAATCCTTTCCTGTCGGAAAAGTCCAATTCCTCAATTTGTATCCCATGAGTTTCATAGAGTTTGTCATGGCTATGGGAGAGGACAATCTTGCCAAGCTTTTGCAAACAAAAGATTGGAATATGATACAACTATTTGCCCCAAAGTTTCATGAATTGCTCAAGTACTATTACTATGTAGGAGGAATGCCTGAAGCAGTACTGAGTTTTAGCCAGAATAGAGACTGGCAGGAAGTGAGGGAAATTCAAAACGAAATATTGAAAAGTTATCGTCGAGACATATCGAAACATGCTCCATCTGATATAGTCCCTCGAATTTCTGATTTGTGGAATTCCATCCCTGCTCAACTAAGCAAGGAAAATCGCAAGTTCATATATGGAATCGTTAGGGAGGGAGCTAGAGCTAGAGAGTACGAGATTGCTTTACAATGGTTATTGGATGCTGGGCTTATATATAAGGTATATAACGTCAAGGCTCCACGAATCCCATTGAAAAGCTATGAGGATAGAGCTGCCTTCAAGATTTTTCTCTTGGATGTCGGATTGTTGGGGGCGATGTCGAGGTTGAAGGCATCCACCATTGTCGATGGCAATATCATATTTACAGAGTTCAAAGGTGCGCTCACTGAACAATATGTCATGCAACAACTTGTCTTGAAGTATGAACCTTGCTATTTTGCCAAAGCCAAAAGCACGCAGGAAATAGATTTTCTCATAGAAGATGAAGAAGATCATGTGATTCCTTTAGAAGTGAAAGCTGAGACAAATGTCAAAGCAAAGAGCTTGCGACAATTTGTTTTGGAGAACAATCCCGCCTTGGCTTATCGCATTTCCATGAATGACTATCAAGTTGATAGTTGGCTGGTTAATCTTCCACTTTATGCTGTCAACACCTTGTAGTTTGTTGCCCCTCCTATATATGTGAGGGCTGTCATCGGTGTGCAGTCTTACTGTTCCAACCGAACAGCCTCACTGTCTTAGGTGAACAGTCTATGCTATCTACTAAGGCGGATACAGCTGGATAGCCAATTGTGCTTTTCTTTCTCACACCTCACGATAGAGTGCTTACTCTACTGAGTTTCATGTATTTACATATTGTGAGATATGGGCGTCGACACCTCACGCACACCTCACTGTACCTCACTCAAAAATAACAAGTATCGCTTCGTGCTTTTTAACAGTACAATAAGAATTTATAGAAGTGTGGTGTCGTGTGGTGTGCGTGTGGTGTCAACGCCAACACCACACACATGCTATACGTTGACACATAGGACATTACAATGATAGAGTGAGGTGTGAGGTGAATTTTAGCTTTCTATTCTTTCAGCATCCACTTCCAAATAGGAACCACCTCTATCGTTGCATCGTCTATTTGTATATCTGTCTCTTCATCCATCGTGATAATCATCAGACGACTTTCTATTAATCTATTAACTTCTTTGCAATATTTAGGTTCATCTTGATAGGCTAAATTAATGTTAGTATAAAAGTTTACTGGCTGCAATTTCAAGCGAAATTGCAGCCATTTTCTATTAATCAATAAGCTAATCTGTATAAAAATAGCATATTTTGTAACAAAACGAGACGAAAACGTAACTTTTTGCTAAAAATATTTGGAGAATTACTGAAGATTGTTTAATTTTGCACCCGATTAAAAATATTTTTAAAAATTCGCAAAGATTTAACTTACGCCTCATATTATATATATAATAAAGGTGTCCCCACCACCTCGGGGCAAGAGGTGGAGAAAGAATGTAGAGAAAGAAATAACAAACATTATACATTCATTTATTAAAAAGAGAGAGATTTATGGAAAAAAGACTCATGACGTTTATCGCCTGCCTCTTCCTTAGTTTGGGAATGGCACTGGCACAAACTCAAGTTTCCGGTACTGTTGTCTCAGCTGAGGATGGAGAGCCTATCATTGGCGCATCTATCAAGGTGGAAGGAACAAATACCGGTACGGTTACCGACATTGATGGTAACTTCTCTTTGGTGCTTCCTGCTGGAAAGCACACAGTCAAAGTGTCTTACATCGGTATGCAAGACCAGACTATCGCCCTGAAAGCTGGCAACAACAAAATTTCTTTGATTTCTGATGCAAAGAACCTTGACGAAGTCGTTGTTACCGCTATGGGTATCACTCGTCAAAGCAAGGCTTTAGGATATTCTGCTTCTGTTGTCGGTGGCGAGAAACTTTCAGAATCTCGCACAGGCGACATCATGTCTGGTATCGCAGGTAAGGTAGCCGGTGTGCAGATTTCTTCTACTTCTTCCGACCCAGGTGCTTCCAACTCTGTTGTTATCCGTGGTGTAAGCTCCTTGTCAGGAAGCAACCAACCTCTTTACGTTATTGATGGTGTACCATTGTCTAACACATCAACAAGCAGTGAAACCTCAAAACTCGCTGGTGCCAATAGCTTGAACGAAAGCTATGACTTCGGTAATGGTGCCAATGCTGTCAATCCTGATGACGTAGAGAGCATGACCATTCTGAAAGGTGCTGCAGCTACCGCCCTTTATGGTAGCCGCGCTGCCAATGGTGTCATCTTGATTACTACCAAGAGTGGAAAGAAGCAGAGCAAGGGTATCGGAATAGAGTACAATGGCGGTATGCAGTTTGAGTCTGTTCTCCGTTTGCCACAGATGCAGAACCAGTTCGGTATGGGTTGGTATGGCGACAAGACTGACTTGGAGAATGGTTCTTGGGGTCCTGAGTTCGACAACTCTTCTTTGAGATATGGTAATGTTTACGATAACTCTCAGAAGTACAAGACTTATCGTGCCATCAAGAACAATATGGAGGATTTCTTCGATACAGGTATCCGCTATAACAACAGCGTTTCTTTCAATGGCGCTACCGATGCAAGCAACTTCTTCTTGAGTTTGTCTCAGATTCATGATGATGGTATCATCCCTACAGATGCAGATAGCTATAACAAATATACATTCTCAGGTCGTGCTTCCCACAAGATCAAAAATGTAACATTGAGCATGTCTGCCAACTATGCTTATCAGAAGAACAACTTCGTAAGCACTGGTCAGAAGACGGGGTCTATGTACAACTGTATCATGCAGACCCCACGTGATATCAGCATCGCTGAGTTGAAGAACTTGGACGACCCATTCAATACGCCAGGTTACTATTATACCCCATACGGCGTAACCAACCCATACTACATCTTGAACAACTACAAGAACGAGTATGAGCAGGAGCGTTTCTATGGCAAGTTGCAGTTGGATTGGGACATCATCAAGGATTTGAAGTTCTCTGGTCGTTTCGGTTTGGATACAACTACAGGTCATCACGATACAGGTCAGCCTAATATGGCTAAGCTTTTTGCTAACACCCCTAACTACGAAGACGCTTTGAAATCTCTTACTGGTGAGACTAGCCAGCAGACAGAGCGTACTCGTGAGATAGATATCAACGCCATGTTGAACTATAACCACAAGTTTATTGACAAGTTGGATGTCAGTGCAACATTAGGTCTCAATGGCAATGAGCGTAGATATAGCTATTTCTATGCAGAGGTAACCAACTTGACCATTCCTACCTTCTTCAACTTGACCAACTCTTCGGAGAAGCCAACTGTTGATCAATACAAGCAGTTGCGTCGTTTGATGGGTGCTTATGGTCAGATTGACTTAGGATGGGACGATTGGGCATATCTTACATTGACAGCACGTAACGACTGGTCTTCAACTCTTCCAAAGGGCAACCGTTCTTTCTTCTATCCTGGTGTAACTGGTAGTTTCATCTTCTCTAAGTTCTTGAGTCCAGAGGCTCAGAAGATTATCACCTTCGGTAAGGTACGTGCAGCTTGGGGTAAGACTGGTAATGATGCCAATGTCTATATGACCTCTTCTGTATATGCACAGGGTGCCGCAAATACATCTGGTTGGGGTACTAGCCAGTTCCCATTCACTAAGGGTAACTACAATGCTTACAGTGTAGGTAACATCTTGGGTAGTCCTACTTTGAGTCCTGAGATGACAAGCGAGTTTGAACTTGGTTTGAACATGGCATTCTTCCAGAATCGTGTTTCATTCGATGCTTCATATTACAACAGAGTATCTGACAAGCAGATTTTCTCATTGGATATGGATCCAGCTGCTGGTTATACAGCTCAGAACATGAACCTCGGTAAGATTCGTAACCGTGGTGTCGAGCTTTTGGTAAATGTTACTCCAGTTAAGACAAGAGATTTCAAGTGGGATCTTTCTTGGAACTGGACTTTGAATCGCAGTAAGGTAGTTTCGCTTCCTGAGCAGTTGGGTGGTGAGTCTGTCATCTATGGTTTGAGTGGTGGTACAGGTCTTTACGCTATCGTAGGTGAGGAACTGGGTGTATTCAAGGCTTATACCTCTCAGCGTGATTCTGAAGGACATATTATCGTAGAGCCTGTAGATGAGAAGACAGGTATGTCATCAGGTCTTCCTGCAAAAAACACAGAGCAGAAAATCGTGGGTAGCATGAACAGCAAATATCAAATGGGTATTGGCAACACATTCTCTTATAAGGGTGTTAGTTTGTCATTCGACTTCGATATTCGCAAGGGTGGTTTGATGTACTCTCGTACAAAGAGCGTAAGTTACTTCGTAGGTAACGCTATCCAGACAGCTTACAACAGCCGTCACCCATTTATCGTTCCTAACTCTGTCATCCAGGTTGGAAGTGATGCTAATGGTAATCCTATTTATGGTGAGAACACATGGGCTTTGGATGCGACAAACCTCTACAACTATTGGAACAATGGTGGAGATGACTATGATGCAGGATTCTTGGTGGACAAGAGCTACGTCAAGCTCCGTTCTGTTGTGCTCTCTTGGGATCTTCCTAAGGCTTGGCTAGCCAAGACCTTCTTGACAGGTGTCAAGGTGTCTCTCTATGGTAACAACTTGTTTCTCTGGACTCCATCTAGCAATACCTTCATCGACCCAGAGTCAACCTCTTTCGGTAACGACTTGGCAGGTAACTATGGTGAGTATTCTGCCAACCCAAGTTCTAAAAAGATTGGTTTCAACGTATCAGTTAAATTCTAATAAGATCGTAAAGTATGAAAAAACTATTATTATATAGCGCAGCTTGCCTCTTGGCTCTTTCCAGTTGCGACATGGATATCAACGACAACCCAAACTATCCATCCAATGGAGATGTTACACCAACCTTGATATTCCCATCTGTAGAGAATGCCTTGGCTGCAGTACCTGGTGATGCGATGTTTACCAATGCAGGCTTCTTTGTACAGTATTTTGAGCAACGCCCTGAGTCTAACCAGTACAATACACAGGCAGAACTTCATTTCGATGAGTCTTCATCCTTGTTTGATCGTTGCTACAGAACTATCTATGCAGGAGCCATGATGGATATCAAGGACATCGAAGGCAAGACTACCGACAAGGCAGACCTCTTTGCTTGCAAGGTGATGACAGCCTTGGGTATGCAATATATGGTAGATGCTTGTGGTGATGCACCTTATACAGAGATGTGTCAAGGTGGTAGCAATCCTAATCCAAAGTGGGATGATGGTCAGTCAGTATATACTGGCGTTTTGGCTGCCATGGACGAGGCAGAGGCTGCAATCCCTGCAGGTACATCTACTATCTCTATGACAGACCCAATGTTCAATCAGAGCTTGGACGCATGGAAGCGTTTTGCCAATGGTCTTCGCTTGCGTATGTATATGCGCTTGATTGATGCAGGTGTTGATGCTGCCAACTATACTGCCAAGGCTAAGGCTATCGTTGCTAGTGGTGAACTTCCGGAAACGGATGTAACATTTGATGTTTATACCAATGCAGAGGGACAGTACAACCCTTGGTATGCTGCATATTTTGGTTTAAATACCAACAACTTCTGTGCAGCTTATCCTATCGTTTCTTACTATAATGTAACCAACGATCCACGTGTAAGCTATGCAATGGACAAGGCAACTGCCTCAGACAAATACGTAGGACAGGTTCCTGGTTCAAAGACTCTTTGCAAGGGTTGGACAGGATCAGATTGGAAGAACAAGGATGTAAGTACCATCAAGGTGGCTCAGGCTATGAGCATGCCAATCTACTTGATGACATTGAGCGAGGTTGAGTTCTTGAAGGCAGAGGTAGAACTTCGATTCAATGACAATACAACTGCTGCAAAGGCTGACTATGAGGCAGGTGTTAAGGCTGATTTCACTTCTCGTGGTGTAGATGGAGCTAGCGACTTCCTTGCTGGCGCAAAGGTAAACTTTGATGCACAAGCTTCAAAGGATGCCAAGTTGAAGTTGATTTACATGCAGAAGTGGACCGCATTCTTCTTCCGCAACCACATGGAGGCTTGGTCAGAGCAGCGTCGTACAGATGTACCAGCTCTTTCTTCGGCTAAAGCTGAGGAAGTATTCAATGGTTCTACCAAATATTCTGCAGGTGATATGGTCAATCCAGGTTTGAACTATTTTGGTAATGGCAACCTCTGCAAGCGTATGCCTTATCCTGAGACAGCTCGTAAATATAACAAGAACACTCCTGCTGTCAAGACTTTGGCAGACCCTGTATTCTGGGATGTTAAGTAATGTGCTGGGAGAGTGACATTTTATTAATTCATAAAGGAACAAAGATTATGAAAAAGATATTGTTTTATACCTTGATGTTCTGCCTTGCCTCAGTTGGATTCACCTCTTGTAGTGATGACGATGAGTTGACAGACTCCAAGGTTACCTATTATGCTACTTTGGAAATTCAGGGTGATGAATTTACCTTGGTCCCACTTGGTACTAATTATGTTGATGCAGGTTGTAAAGGCGTCATCAATGGTGAGGATTGCACCTCTGGCATTGTAACAACTGGTCTTGAGGATGTAGATAGTAATACTCCAGGATTGTATAATGTAACTTATACATATACCAATACGGAAGGATATTCTTCTAGCGTGACAAGAACAGTTGCCGTTTGTGACCCTTCTATCACAACCAATATTGCTGGAAGATATACTCTTCAGCCAGGTTCGTATAGAGATGTCAGCGGAGCTATTGGAGAGTTTAGTGGCTTTTCCGTAAGTATCACACAAGCTGCCCCTGGCCTTTTCTATGTAAGTGACTTCTTTGGAGGCTTCTATGACCAAGGTAGAGGATATGGTTCTTCTACTGCAATGACTGGATATGTTCAACTTTTGTCTGATAATACAATCAAGCTTTTGTCTAGTCATGTAGAAAACTGGGGTGATTCTCTTGATAGCTTCGAGAATGGAAAGTACGATCCTGCAACAGGTGAAATCTCTTTTGATGCAGCTTATGCAGGTCAGATGACTTTCCACGTTATCTTAAAGTAAAACATAAATAATTGAATAGAATTATGAAAAAATATATTTCAATGTTTTTGGTTGCCTTGGTTGGTATGTTCACATTTGTGTCTTGTGATCCAGAAACCGATGAAAAGGCAGGCGGCACAGCCGTTGAAAAAATGGCAGGGCTATGGGTCGTTACTGTGGATGCTGTGGATGAGGATGGCAATGTCATCAGCAAGAATCTTCTTGGTGAATTCAACGTCAATACATACAATACAGCAGCTAATGAGGCTGATAAGATGTGGTTGGATGATGGTGGCAAGTTTTATAATGTCAAGATGAAGGTCAACGTCACAGACTATAAGAATGGCAAGTTTGAGGCAATCCCTAACACCAGCTACAATCCTGCAGATGATACAGCTGGCAATGTAGAGTTCTTGAAAGGTCAAGTACTTTATGGTCAGGGCAAGAACCTTCATGGTGCTCCTGTTGACAGCATTTGCTATACCGTCAAGTTTGACGATGATGAGGATGGCTTGATTTATCGTGTGTCAGGCAAGCGTTATTCTGGCTTCACAGAGTAATCCTCATACATATATATTATAAAAGGTGTGTCCATCCGTCGCTCTTCTTTGAGCACAGTGGACACACCTTTTTTGTTTTTA
>ULUS01000935.1_pt1 | contig 14770 bp, 12 predicted proteins | sample 1958761 | NCBI WGS metagenome assembly ULUS01 (sample SAMEA4835767, study PRJEB28245) | human gut metagenome | biome: gut microbiome; material: fecal sample | place: Denmark | collected 2008
GGCAATGAGTGCCCAAACGGCGGGACATATTTTGGGCATTTCGCTTGAATTTGATAAGTGACGAATTGGTGATAGAAGTGATAGATGTTAACCCAACTATCACTCATCTATCACTCTGTATATCGTGCTTACAATCAGTTAAATATTGTCAGATATCAAGAAAAGTGATAGATGGTGGCGAGAAAATGAAAAACTTTTCCTGCGCGCGTGCGCGCGTAAAGCGCACATCAATATCAAGCAAGGAGGCGTGATCACAACTCCAAGCTATGGTTTGACTTTCTGTCCGTTTGGCCTAATTTTGGAAACTTCGGTAGAGCAATCAGTCTGCCGAGAAGTCTGCCACCATTTTGCGGTAGGTCTCATAAAGTCGTGTGCGGGTGATGTAGCCAATGAGGTGCCTTTGCTCGTTTAGAACCGGTAGCATTACAGCCCCTGTTTTGTCGAAAGTTTTCATCACGCTTTCCATGGAATCGTCTACACCGAGCACGGCTGGAGGCTGCGACATGATTTGTTTCACCGTGAAGTGGTGGTATAGTTCTGTGCGGAAAACAACATGGCGAATCTTGGCAAAGTCTATTTCACCCAACAGATTGCCTGCATCATCGGTAACGGGCAGGATGGTGCCGCGAGTACGACTGATGATGTGCACGAGCTTGCCAAGTTCCACATCAGTGCTCACAGACGTGTAGTCTCTGTCGATGAGGCTGTCCAGGCTCATCAGGGTGAGCACGGAACGGTCTGTGTGGTGAGTGAGCAATTTTCCCTCACGTGCCAGTCGCATGCTGTAGATGCTGTGCGGTTCGAAGATGCTGATGGTGAGATATGAGCAGATGCACACAATGATGAGCGGCATGAACAGATTGTAGCCGCCTGTGATTTCTGCTATAAGGAAGATACCTGTCAGAGGTGCATGCATCACGCCAGCCAATACGCCAGCCATACCGAGCATGGCAAAGTTCTTCTCAGGCACGTAAACGCCGAACTCCTCCATGTTCCAAATGCGCGCGAAGAGGAATCCCGCAAAGCCACCGATGAACAGCGAGGGTGCGAATGTTCCGCCACATCCGCCACCACCGTTTGTTGCCGATGTGGCAAACACCTTGGTGAGGAGCACCATGCCTACGTAGGGCACCAGCAGGCTGCTGTTGCCGTAGAACAGTGAATTGTTGAGTATAGCGTCCCAGTCGGTTTGGGTCTTGCCGTTGAGCAGAATGTTCAGGCTGGAGTATCCTTCACCATAGAGTGCAGGGAAAAGGAAAATGAGCGAACTTAGCATGGCACCGCCAAAGAGGAACTTGGCCATCGGCATGTTCTTCATCTTGCCGAACACTCCCTCGCATGAGGTCATGGTGCGCATGAAGTAAAGACTGGTCAGTCCGCAGAACACGCCGAGCATTATCGTTGCCGGCACACGCTCCAACTGCCAGGGCGCATCGAGATGAAACTGGAACAGCGACTGGCTTCCTACAAAAATATAGGAAAAACACGTGGCGGTGACGCTTGCCGTCATGATGGGCAAGAGGGAAGCCATGGTCAGGTCGACCATCAGCACTTCAAGCGTGAACACCAGTCCGGCTATGGGGGCCTTGAAGATGGCAGACACGGCTGCTGCCGCACCGCATCCCACAAGTAGCATCATGGTTTTGGCATCCATCTTGAACAATCGTCCCAAGTTGCTTCCGATGGCAGATCCCGTGAGTACGATAGGAGCTTCGGCACCCACAGAGCCACCAAACCCGATGGTTATGGCAGAGGCTATGACCGAACTCCAGCAGTTGTGTCCGCGCAACCGGCTGCGGCTGGTGCTGATGGCATAGAGTACACGGGTGATTCCGTGCGAGATGTTGTCCTTGACCACATAGCGCACAAAGAGTGAGGTGAGATAGATGCCCACCACAGGGAATACAAGATAAAGCCAGTTGAAGGAGTGAATGTTGAATCCGGCGGTGAGAAGAAGTTGTATCTGTGCGATAATCCAGTGCAGGATAAATGCAGCCACTGCAGAGAAAAAGCCCACGATGAAACTCAGCACGAGCGTCATCTGCTTGTCGGTGACGTGTTGTTCGCGCCATTGCAGCAACCGGTCGAACCAACCGGTTTGTGTCGATGTGTCTATAGCTTCTGTGCGGCTCATTTCCTGATAATCTTCACCTGTCCGTCTTCGTTGAGCTTGATGATGCTTGAGGGTGTGTGGGGCTTGTGCTCTTGGCGGCGGCTCCAGCAAACATAGTCCACGGCATTGAGGATTTCCTCGCTAATGTCGCAATAGTTGGATGCAGCCGGTTCACCGCTGATGTTGGCACTGGTAGACACGATTGCCTTTTGGAAACGATAGCACAGTTCCTTGGAGAAAGGCTCCTGGGTGATGCGTATGGCGATGCTTCCGTCTTCCGCAATGAGGTTAGGTGCCAGGTTGACGGCTCCGTCAAGAATGATCGTGGTGGGCTTGACGGCACAGTCGAAGAGTTGCCAAGCCACGTCGGGCACGTTTCTCACATATCGTTGCAGTCTGTGGTCGCTGTCTACCAGGCAGATGAGTGCCTTGGAGTCGTCACGGTGCTTGATTTCATACACTTTCTTGACTGCATCCGGATTGGTGGCATCGCAGCCAATGCCCCATACGGTGTCAGTGGGGTAGAGGATGACGCCGCCTTTTCTCATCACTTCCACGGCGTTCTTGATATCTTGTTCTCTTGTCATGATAACGATTCTTTATTGGTTGTCTTGGTGCTTAATCTTGAGTGGGGCAGATTCGCAGGCCCGTGGCGTGAAGTCCGTTGACAAATGAGCGTGCATCCATGCGCTTCTTGCCTGCCAATTGCAGTTCTTCAATCTGTAGCCATTGGTCAGCGGCAGCCATCCACATTCTACCGTTTTCTGTCAGTATGTCGCCCGTAGAGGCGTTTGCAATATCCTTTCCGGTCTTGGTGGTCTTGAATATCTTGAGCACGGCGGGCTTCATGCCTTCACCCTCAATGGTGGTCCATGCGCCAGGGTACGGACTCAGTCCGCGCACGAAGTCGTAGACGCGCTTAGCTGTTTGGTTCCAGTCTATGCGGCATGTCTCCTTGAAAATCTTGGGAGCCACGGGCAGGTTGTCGCTCTCCTCCTGGGGAATGGACGGAGCCGTTCCATCGCCTTCGATAATCTTTTCGATGGTCTTCAGGCAGATGTCGGCACCGAGATGCATCAGTCTGTCGTAGACATATTCCACATTGGCATCGTCTGGAATGTTCATGCGTTCGTTCATGATGATGCGTCCTGTGTCGATGTCATGATCCAGGAAGAAGGTTGTCACACCCGTTTCTGTTTCGCCATTGATGACAGCCCAGTTGATGGGAGCTGCACCGCGGTATTTAGGCAACAGGGCGGCATGCACATTAAATGTGCCGTATTGGGGCATGCCCCATACCACTTCGGGCAGCATGCGGAACGCCACGACTACTTGGAGGTTGGCGCCCCAAGCTTCAAGTTGCTCGAGAAAAACAGAATCTTTCATCTTCACGGGTTGCAAAACGGGTAACCCGTGGTTCAGGGCATATTGTTTCACCTCGCTTTGGTGAAGCACACTGCCGTGTCTTCCCACGGGCTTGTCTGGCTGTGTCACCACACCCACTACATTATAATTGTTTTCAACCAGTGCTTTCAGTGTTTCAACGGCAAACTCTGGCGTACCCATAAATACTATCTTGAGGTCTTCTTTCTTCATACCTTAATTTTCTTTACGAGCACAAAGGTAGTGCAAAAATCTGAGTATGCGAAGAGATAAACCTGAATTTTTTGTCACGATTGGGCAATCTGTGTCATGACTTCGTTTGCGTCGGCTCTTAAAATGATGCACTGCACTTATTCTTTTCCCTCATTCTTTCTGTCGTTGTCGATATTTATGCGTAACTTTGGAATACTTTTCTTAGTGCCTTATACAAAGGACTTTGGGAAAATTACCCAATTTTGAGGTAATGACTTGGCAACTGTGCCATTTGCTGAGTTTTGCCTTGATTTGCTTACAAGGAACTCTCTCACAAAGGTAATGTAATTTCTCGAACAGACGACAATTTGACTACAATAATTATATCTGTTTATCACTTCTCATCTTTAAGTGCAAGAGCATTTATCTAACCTTATTCTCTCTATATTTCATAATCTTATCATTGTTTTAATAATCATTGATTATTTCATTCATATCATCTACCATTTTAAGGACATTACCATCTTTATCTAAAACAAAAACCTTTTCTTCGACAACATAACCTCCAAAACTATTTTTGGCTCTATACTTATGTAAAGCAAAATAGGTATCATTCTCTTTGTTGTATGTTCCAAAAGCAATCCATTCAATGGCCTCATAACTATCGGGGTCTTTTAGATAATTATGTTTTAGGAAGAATTTCACTCCAACCTTTGCTTCGCTATATGTTAATTCCTGCTTGTCTCCGATATACTGTGAAGAATCCGGTTGTAACAAAAAGTAACCAGCAAATATGATGACAGCTGCTATAACAGCATACATTATCAAATCATACGGTTTGTAATATGGATTTCTAAAAACATTTCCACACGAGGAACACGTAAGTTTCCTATGTAATTCTAAAGACCCTCTAATTTTTATGCGGTTTCCGCATACTGGACAACAACAAACAGGTATTGCTTTTGCTGTATCAACAGATGGTGTCGAATTATTCAACATGTCAGTATCTGGCAAGGATTGGTTGCGCAATGAAGAAAGCCTTTTTCGGAACTCTGAATTAACCTCATTAAAATTCCCTTGTAAATTTAGAGGAGGATTGTATACTTTGATAAGCTCTTTGTCTAAAGAGACGTATTCAGCGTTGGCATAAAAGAAAACCAACAAATTGTTTTCCATCCATTTGGATAATGCTTTTTCATCATCTTCATTGAATTTGGTTTTCCCATTTAGTGGGGCATTTGCATCACGAGGAATTAGTTGATACCCTAATAAACAACCTATAGACTTGCGAAGAGTGGAATTTCCTGCCGTTCCTTTGAAATGTTGATTATAATCCCGTGTGCGTAAACTTTTGCTACTTTTACCAACATAAATTACTTTATATTCTTCTCCTTTGTAATAAAAAAAAGTCATTTGAGGAAGCGAAGGTTCGACATTATTAGGCAAAGAAGAACCTTGCCGTAATACTATGACAGAATTACCAGGAATATCAGGCAACATCTCTCGCTGAGAGTTCAGTGGGTCGAATAGTTCAAATTTAGTGTATGAAATCATTCTTTCTTTAGTTCTACAATTAATTAAACCACGAAGCGTGGGTACTGCAATGCTACGTCTTAGTTCGGAGGTCCTGAGAAACCTTGTGTACAGATGTAGTAATAGCAGCCCACGCTATAGCGTGAGAACCACTATGCTATCCTTGTACACAATTCAGAAATTTCTCAGGTTTCCGCTCTACAAGATAAGCATAACGCTTCTTCTTTTTCTCGTATGTCTTTGGAAAGAGTCACCTCAATCCACTGCAAAAGTACAAAAAGTCCGTGATATGGCATTCAACTATCACGGACTTTATGATGATTTACAAGTTAATACCCCGATTTTGTCTCCTCGTTTGTGGTTTCAGCTTCTCCATAAACTCCTCTTTCTTCCGTCTGAACCAACTGACATGTGAAACTCCGTCTATATGGAGATTATATTTCCCCTCTTTGTCCTCTTTAAGTGAACATACCGTTTTGTCTGCCTTGAAATGTTGGTTGAACTCGCAAGAATAGAGTTCGCCTTTGATGGAAACATCCTTAAACGTGCATAATTTTCGAATGAGGGCATCGCCAAAGTTCAGTGTATCACGCAGGAACTTGATGGTCGGCATCAGCTTCTCAACATATGGGAAATAGTGCTTGACATAATCCACGAACTCGGACAGCTTGCGGTGTCGCTGTTCGTAAGCATCCGTTATCTCCTGTATGTGCTTTGCCTGTTGCTGTTCCCTTTGTTGAGCTTCTTCTTCAAGTTCAAGAATGCGGTCTTGCAAGTCTTCGTTCCTGCGCTCCAATGTCCTGACCTTGTTACTGCCGAAAAGAGAACCGACACTCTCGGCTATGTTAGTGACTGCGGTGGTGGCTGCGCCTTTCAGTTTCTTGGTCTGCACCTCTTTCTTGGCACGTTTGAGCTCCTGCTCTACTTCGGTTTTCTGCTCCTGCAAATCCACCACTTCGAATTTCAAGCTGTCGGCAAGTTTCTGTATGTCCCGATAATACTGCTGCGTGGACTTGTGGCGAGCCTGTGAGCCGTCTATACCACGTTGCAGACCGTACTTTGCCATTGCTATAGCATAACTGTCCTGGTATGATTTCAACTTCAAGCGTGTCATGATGTCATCGGCACACAGGCGGACGGCATTGGCCGGCTTCTTGCGATAGCGTTTCTTCACCTGTTCCTCACGTTTCTTGCGCTTGCGTTCTCCCTTGACAATCGGGGCGAGTGTGATGTGTATGTGTGGCGTTTCCTCGTCCCTGTGCAGGTGCGCTGCCACGATATTCTCCCTGCCGAACAGGTCGGCAAAGTATTTCATATTGTCGGCACACCATTCATCAAGTCTACCCTCCTTTTCGATACGCTTCATATCCTCGTGCGTTCCCGACACGTTGATACGGATTGCCCGAACTTGGTTGTTCCCGATTTTGCGTGTCAGTCCCGCTTCCTCCAATCTTTTCTGAATGGCTGCCGTACGGTCTTTTATTCCATCGGGGTATGTGACGAGTTTTCGGTTAAGGTGTGTGCGTGTGGGGTCTGCGTTCTTCGGTATGATGAAACGCTCGATGTGGGCGGTCGTTCCGCTGTCGGAACCGTGCGCCTTTTCCATGTGTAATACTACGAATCCCATATATAATTCCTTTCTTAGTTCTGCTTGTGAAACATCGTTTGATTATTGCTTATGTACGGCTGTTGCCGTTGGTCTTGGAGAGTCCGGAGAGGTGTAACCTCTTTGGCTTATTGGGGAATTTTCAGCGTTGCCCTGCAATGCGGCTCGGACAAATTCCCTAATAAGCTACGGTATTTTCCATCGGTAAATATCCGTGCCGCTGCAAGCATCCCCTTACATCTTCAGCCCTTTCTTTTTCGGTGGCAGTATCATCCGCCTTGCGGATTGGACCTGCTTCTTCTCCATTATCGGTTTTTCCGATTGGGACACGGGCTTGCCGCACAAGTAATCGTTCAAGTCTTTATGTCCGTTGTAGTTGTCGGAGAAGTCGCGGATACGACCGCTGAACTCTCTCGCCAAGTCCAAGTACGCATTTCTTCCTGCCTCGTCATTGTCAAGCAGGCAGTGGATGCGCTCGTACCTATGCAGCACGTCTATGGCTTTGGAAACATTGGCAACCGAATTAAGGATGACGTAATCCTGCCTGTCAAGGTTGGGCATGGTCGGGCAGTTCTTCATCCGCAACGTGAGGAATGATAGGTAGTCCATCATACCCTCAAACACGAGGCACTTCTCTCTCGGTTCTCCTTGCTGACGAATATGGCTGATGTCCTTCGGTGCGATGCAGCCCTTGAAGAAACGGTTGCGCACTTCATAGCCTCCTGCCACATTCGGGAAGCCGATGGCGAAATAAGGCTTACCATTATGGATGAAGTGCAGTTCCTTACAATCCAATCTTGCTAAATCTGTGTTTATGCCCCTTTCCTGCAAGTAGCGGAGCAATGCCGGATGGATAAGTTCTCCCACCTCCAACTGTTGGAAACTCGGTTCGGTTGCTTGCTGGCGAAAAGAGAAAGATATTGGACGGATGAGCGGTACCCGCTCCGCTATCTTGTTGAGCAGATAAGGTACATGGTCGGTTGCGTATAGTTCCTCTGCCAAAGCAATGATATTGCCGCCTTTTCCGAGTCCGAAATCGTACCACTTGTTAAGCTCGGTGTTTACCTTGAAAGAGGCATCCTTTTCCTCTCTAAACGGTGATTCGTACCAAAGGTTGTTTCCCTGTTGTTTCACGGGCGTATAGCCCAAGCTTTGCAGATAGTCTGCAATGCGTATATTCTTTACTTCCTGTATGTTCATAACTTTCTATGGTTTGATGATGATTGTAAAACAGATGAATTGATGAATGTGTATGCCAAACTATTGGATAGCAGCCTTATACGCTCTCATCATTGTTTCATCAAAGCACTTACCAAAAGAGAAAATCATCATTTGCCTTATTGAGCATTATCTGTCTGACCTGTTTTCTCTTTTCATCAGTAAGTTGTTTTTGATGAGTGTTTGATGAGAAAGTAATCATTTGCATATCAGTACAGTTATATACTTATTCATCATTTCATCAAAATAATCAGAGTGCTGTCAACTGTTCTCTTGTTACGGTATAGAACCGTCCTATTCTCCGTATGGGAGAATAGCGGCACTCTCGGGTATAGTCCACTTGATAGGTGGTGTAAGTAAGTGTATTCGGTGCAGGAGTTAGTTTCCAGCACTCCTGCAATACCTTTCGGACTTGGTGTTTCTCCACCTTTACCTGTGAGTGTACCAGCAAAAGAAGGAGGTCGTTGTAGCAGAACGAAAAAGTGTCCGTACCGACACTATCCATGATGTCAAGGATAAGTTCTTGCATTTCTATCTCCAATCGGTTGCGGTTACTGCGGATAATCTTTTGCAAGGCTTCGGTACGCAGCAAGGATGGTGCAAACCACATACGGCTTTCCTTTTCGGTGGATAGCTGTCTGTGTTGCAGGAAATGGAGAAAGGCGGGTATCTCCGCTTTCAGCTTTTGCAGAAAGTCGGTGTCATCGGACTGCAAGCGGTCTATTTTGCGCACCCAATAGCGTGTTTCCCCTGCATCTATGATTACAGGCAGATACTCGTTGTTGGAGCATAGCACGAACTTGGCAAAGAACGCAATCTCGTCACGGTCTTTGCCTTTGGCTTCCACTTTATAGGATAGGGTTGTACTGAGGTTCTTCAACCTCTCGCTGTCCTCCCTGCGATTGAGCAGCACCTCATCCACCACGATAAGGAGTTTTCCTGCCCAATCGGAATTGAACTGACTGCGGAAATCCTCGTTGGTGTTGAACGTGACATTGTTCTGAAAGAAGGCTTTCAGAAAGTTGAGGAACGTGCTCTTGCCTGTGTTACGTTCCTCCGACACCAGCAGCAGAATAGGCAGTTTCTGTACGGGTTGCAGGTAGAGCAGTTGCAGATAGTCCATTCCCAACTCGTACTGTTCTCCGAAGATGTGCCGTACCAATGATTGGATGTGCGAGAAATCGCCCTCCTTTGGTTGGTGGTCTATCGGCTCATAGAGATTAAGGAACTTACCGACCACGGGACGGTAGCCGATGTGTTCGGGGACGGTACAGAAACCGTCATACTTGGGAACGCTGCCGATGTAGTCCTTGCCATAGTCTTGGCGCAGGGTCTCGTTGTTCCATGCGATACGTTTCTTTACATACCCTCCGTTCAGTCTTGGCTGCTCCACAATCTTGTAGAGCGTTGTTCCCACTCGGATGAACTCTTCTTTTGCCACGCTGCCATCTGATGGCGGCTTGTGGCTGTCTTGTTGTTTGTTAGCTGACATAATCAAATGGTCTTAAGTTTGAAAAATACCAGCTACAAAAGTATAAGCATTTAATGGATAAGTTGTTACGCAATATATAGCAGAATATAGAAAAAAGCCCCTCGGGACAAAAACTTTCAATGGCTGGGCAATGGAATCGGATTGAAAAGACGAAAAAACTCCCGAAAAGCGAATGGTTGCGTTACGCTTTTCGGGAGAAAAATCAGAGTATCTGTCGTGTTGTTGTACTGACTTGCAGATTTACTGACTGCATTACGTCAGTCCCTCATCCAAATCTACGAGAGGTATTTGGACTTGGCTATATCGGCATTGTTCAGCGAAAAGAAGATGGCGTGTTTCTCTTTTCGCAAGTACAACCTTTTCAGAATGACATTGCGTACCTGCTTCGCTCCGAATGTACCGAAGTGGAAAGCGAGGGCGATTATCGTTTCAAGGTTGTAAAACTCCATGCTGCACTTGTCGGATAGGCGTATAATACGTTTTATCTCGTACTCCCTCAATACACCACTCTTACAAAGAGTCTTTATCCCTGCCCGAATGGTCGGGGCGGTGACACCGAACAAATCCAACAGCTCGGATTCGTTCATCCATACATCGGTTGTGTCATTCGGCAAAGTCACATTGCCGAACTCGCTTATGCTTATAATGTTTCTTTCCATAGTCCTATGCCATTGTTGTGTTTCCAAAAGATTGGTTCAGTTTGTCACCGAACATCGTAAGGTCGTGGTCTATTTTCTGCGTGGTTATCTTCGCATAGAGTTGGGTCGTAACGATATTCGTATGCCCCAACACACGGCTGACACTTTCAATCGGCATACCTTTGCTTAGAGCAAGGGTTGCGAACCCATGCCTCGCACAATGGAATGAGATGTCCTTTGTGATTCCGCACTCTTTTATCATCTTCTTCAATGGCTTGCATATAGACCAATAGTTCAGATTCGGGAAAACGGACTTGTCCGTTTGAAACTCCTCGTAACGCTTGATAATCTGCAAAGGGATGTCAAGCAGTTTCACTTGGAACGGGACTTTAGTCTTGTGCCGTTTGGATAATATCCACTTCTCACCGTTCACCTCCACTATATCATCAGTGGTAAGTTCCTTAACATCCACAAATGAAAGTGCGGTGAAGCTGGCAAAAACAAAGATGTCACGGATGTAGGAAAGTTTGGCATCCGCAAATTCGTGTGTCATCAATGTTTTCAGTTCTTCTTCCGTCAGATACTCACGCTCCTTTATATTGGGGCTTATGTGGAATTGGGCAAACGGATTTCTCGGTATCAGCCCGTTGAAGTGTGCACGCATGACCACACCTTTCAGCCACATGCAGTTAGTCCAGATGCTGCCGTTCTGCAGTCCTCTGTCGGTGGAAAGGAAAACGGCAAACTCCTTGATGAAGTCGGGAGTAAGTTCAAGCATAGACAGGTCACTTCGCTTGTAGTTCGCCTTGATGAATGCCGCCACATGGTTTCTTGCACGAACCCTTGCCATGTAAGTCCCTTTTACACGGTCAGTACCCACACGCTTTTGAAATGTGGCATTGTCTTTGTCGAATGCTCCAAGCAATGTCTCATATTCGCTGCCGATTCCTTGATAGGCATTGCGCACCATTTCTGCCGTAACATACGCCTCTCTGTCTGAAATGCGCTGGTAGTGCTTGATGATTTGCGCCTTAATGTTGTCTAAAGCGTGGTTGATGTCCCTCGCTTCAATGCTCTTACCTTTGGCTCGGTTGCCTTTCGCATCCCAAAGCGTTTTCGGAATGGTCTGCTTACAACTGAACTGTGCCACAGAACCGTTGATTGTCACTCGTCCCATGATGGGGACAATACCGTTTTTCTCCTTGCTGCCGTTCACATAGAACAGCACTTTGAATGTACTTCTTGCCATACTCGTTTTTTTGTTTGCAAAGTTAAATATCAACGAGTTAAACCTTGCTACGCAAAACGGTGACAAACGGTGCAATAGCGTCCTACATGTGTTAAATCTTACATCTTCTTGGGTAATGATTTGCAAACCGTTCTCCTGCTATATTCTGCTTTTCCTTGCATTTTCCGCTTTTTCGGTTTGTCCTCATCTGACACCGTAACGACATTGGTACAAAGTCATTTAGCGTCATTTCTCCCATTTTCCGAGGTTATTCCAGCATTTATTCGTAACTTTGCCGCCAATTTCAGAATGTAATGATACACAGATATTTTATCTATTTGACTTTCGATGGCAGCCGCTATCACGGATGGCAGGTGCAGCCTAATGGCATATCGGTTCAGGAAGTACTCGAAACGGCACTGTCCACACTCCTTCGCAAGAAGGTGGAGGTGACGGGAGCTGGCCGCACTGATGCCGGAGTGCATGCCATGACCATGGTGGCGCATTTCGACCATGAAGAGGTGGTAGACTGCCGGCAACTCCATTACAAACTCAACCGCATATTGCCCCGTGATGTGGCCGTCAATGGACTGAAGGAGGTTTCGCCCGAACTTCATGCCCGTTTTTCTGCCGTCAAGCGCACCTATCACTATTATCTTCACACCCGAAAGCTGCCCTTCTGTCAGGGACATTCGGCAGAGATGCGCTACGACTTTGACTTCGATAGAATGAACGAAGCGGCACAGATTCTTCTTTCTGCCCAGGACTTTGCCTCATTCTGCAAGGCAAACTCAGATGCCAAGACCACGCTTTGCCATGTCACTGAAGCTCATTGGGACAGTGTGGGCGACGGGCGCTGGTGCTTCACCATTACAGCCAACAGGTTTCTCCGCAATATGGTGAGAGCGGTGGTGGGCACGTTGGTTGATGTGGGGCGAGGCCGTTGTACCGTGGAAGAGTTCAGACGCATCGTGAAATCGGGCAAGCGCACAGAGGCTGGCGAAAGCGTGCCGGCATGCGGACTCTATCTTTGGAATGTAGAATATCCGGAACAGGAAGATAATAAAGATTAAATTTAGGATACAACTATGATGTGGCTATTGTTAGCTTTTCTCTCAGCTACTTTGCTGGGATTCTATGACTCCTTCAAGAAAGAGTCGCTCAAGGACAATGCGGTCATCCCCGTGTTGTTTCTCAACACATTGTTTTCGTCTCTCATCTTTTTGCCGTTCATCGTGCTCAGTTATCGCACGACGCTACTCGATGGTTCCATCTTTCATGTGGGCAGCGGTGGATGGGAGGTCCACAAGTATATTGTTGGCAAGAGCGTTATCGTTCTCTCCTCTTGGATTTTCGGCTATTTCGGCATGAAGCATCTTCCTCTTACCATTGTGGGCCCTATCAACGCCACCCGGCCGGTGATGGTGCTCGTCGGTGCCCTCTTGGTGTTTGGCGAGCGCCTTAATCTTTATCAGTGGATAGGTGTGGCGCTGGCTGTGGCGTCGTTTTTCATGCTTAGCCGGAGTGGCAGGAAAGAAGGCATTGACTTCAGGCATGACAAGTGGATTTATTTCATTGTCATTGCTGCTGTGCTTGGAGCCGTGAGCGGACTCTACGACAAATATCTCATGGCTCCACGGAGCAACGGAGGTGTCGGACTCGACACCATGATGGTGCAGAGTTGGTACAATATCTACCAGTGTTTCATGATGGGAGTGATGATGGTTGTGCTGTGGTGGCCTAAACGCAAGCGGACAACACCCTTTCGTTGGGATTGGTGTATTGTGCTCATCAGCATCTTTCTCAGTGCCGCAGACTTTGTTTATTTCTATGCCCTCAGTCTTGATGGCGCCATGATTTCCATCGTGTCCATGGTGCGGCGTGGTAGCGTCATTGTTTCGTTTCTCTTCGGGGCCGCCGTGTTTCACGAGAAAAATCTTAAAAGCAAAGTGGTTGACCTGGCGCTTGTCCTGCTGGGCATGGTGTTCCTATGGCTGGGTGGACATTGATGAAAAGTCGTGTAAAGAAGTTCAAACGATGAGAGAAAGGATAAATAATTGCGTTATTTCTTTTTAAATTAAAATATTTGGTGTACTTTTGCAACAAAATTGAAAATACAATTCCAGATTTTATGGCAAATAACATATTCAAAGGACTCGGCATTGCTCTTATCACTCCGTTCACTGCCGACGGTCAAGTAGACTACGATTCACTCAAGCGTATCATCAACTATCAGATTGACAATGGTGCTGATTTCTTCTGCATTCTTGCCACTACCGGTGAGACTCCCTGTTTGACCAAGGCGGAAAAACAGCAAATCAAGCAGACCATTGTCGACACCGTGGCTGGTCGCACTCCCATTCTGATGGGTTGTGGCGGCAACAACACGGCTGCCGTCATTGAGGAAATCAAAACATCCGACTGGAGCGGCATCGACGGTTTGCTCAGCGTTTGCCCTTACTATAACAAACCTTCACAGGAGGGACTTTACCAGCACTTCAAAGCCATTGCGGCGGCTACAACCCTGCCCGTGGTACTCTATAATGTACCGGGCCGTACCGGCATCAACCTCAAGGCCGAAACCACAGTGCGTCTTGCCACCGATTGTGCAAACATCGTGGCCATCAAAGAAGCAAGTGGCAGTTTGGAACAAATCGACGATATCATCAAGAACAAGCCTGCCGATTTCGACGTGATTAGCGGTGACGACGCTCTCACTTTCCCGATGATTGCCTGCGGTGCTGTAGGCGTCATTTCGGTTATAGGAAACGCTTTGCCAAAGGAATTCTCCCGCATGATTCGCTTGGAATTTAATGGCGAATATGAGCCTGCACGGAAGATTCACCATAAGTTTACGGAACTTTACACGTTGCTCTTTGTCGATGGCAATCCTGCTGGTGTAAAGGCATTGCTTAGCGAGATGGGCATGATAGAGAACGTACTCCGTTTGCCATTGGTTCCAACCCGCATTCAGACATTGCATAAGATGGCGGAAATACTTAAAGATTTGAAGATATAAAAGACAGCCTTGGCGCGTCTTGGGAATATCAGGTCTATGGCTGTGTACTACACTCTGTTGAGTGCTGTATGCAGCCTTCTTCTTTATGGATTATTACCGAAAAAGTTTTCTTGTGTTCGATATTCTGTCGTTTTTTGAAAAATGGACGTTCTCTTGTAAGAGCTGCAAAATTAAGGTAAGGGCCAAACGGCTATTACATACTGTTGAGGTTTAGGCGGAAGAAGTTATGAAGGATACTTTTGAGGGGGACAAGATGTGCCGTTGTCTTTCAAGACGTAAGTCTGGAAGGTATTGCTGTCCGGTAACAATAGTTCGTTAAAAATTTGAGATAACGGCTAAGCGGCTTTA
>ULUS01011575.1_pt1 | contig 14754 bp, 9 predicted proteins | sample 1958761 | NCBI WGS metagenome assembly ULUS01 (sample SAMEA4835767, study PRJEB28245) | human gut metagenome | biome: gut microbiome; material: fecal sample | place: Denmark | collected 2008
GGCGGACATAAGCAAAACGATGTTGCTTATGTCCGCCTTAACTTTTATAGGCAAAACAGAGGGTCAGTACACTCTTTCGCCAAAGATGGCTGTTCCCACACGCACGATGTTAGACCCACACTCGATGGCAATCTTATAGTCGTGGCTCATGCCCCAGCTGCGCTGTGAGAAGGTAGAGTCGGAGGCGAAGAAACGGGCCTTCACCGTGTCGAAGAGTTGCTTGCCCTCGCTGAACTCGCGGCGTATCTGCTCCTCGTCATCGGTGTTGGAGGCCATCATCATAAGACCACTGATGTGAACGTTCTTAAGTTCGCGCCATTCGCCGCCCTCCAACAGAGCCATGAGGTCGTTAGGAGAGAGACCATACTTGGTCGCCTCTTGCGCTATGTGCAGCTCCAGCAACACGCTGATCACGCGGTCATGAGCAGCTGCCTGCTTGTTTATCTCACGCAGCAGTTTTAGTGAGTCCACCGCCTCAATCATGTGAATATACGGAGCGATGTATTTCACCTTGTTTGTTTGCAGATGTCCTATGAAGTGCCACTCAATGTCGTTGGGCAGCTCCTCCTCCTTTTTTGCCAGTTCCTGCTCGCGGCTCTCGCCGAAGACCCGCTGTCCGGCGTTGTAGGCCTCGCGTATGTACTCGGCAGGATGAAACTTGCTCACCGCCACCAGTCGCACGCCCTCAGGAAGTGAGTTGCGCACGGCTTGCAGGTTGGCGGCAACGTCACTCAATGTGCTCATTCTTTTGTCCTCCTGTGTTGGTTTTACTTCTCTTCGTTCTTGGCGTCCTCGGCAGCCTCATACTCGGGCTTGTCGTTGACCTCCTCCTTCTTTGTCTTAGCCTGATGCTCGTACACATCCATGATCTTTGTTTCTGCTATGTTGGCGATGACATAGTCGACCATCGTTGTGCCCATCACCTGCTCCACGTTCTTAACGGCAGCGTTGAAAGAGCCAGCCTGCACGAGATAGTTGGTGTTGCTGCGCTTGTCCTTGCCTGTCTTTTCGTCACGAGTGATGAAGGTGAGCTTTGCCTTGTACCACTTGTCATCGTTGGCGTTGTCGCTGAAGAAGATTTCGCCGTAGTTGGCGGGAGTGATATTCTTTACGTTAAATTCGCCTGAGACGAATGCTGTCATCTCCTTGGTGATAGCTTCCTCGGCCTCGCCGAATGTGAATGCGTCGACAACGTATGTCTCTGTCACCATCTTCTGTATGCCATCTTCCATCTGACGCTCGTAGCGCACTGCTGTCTCAAACCAATTTGCTGTTCTTGTTCTCATAATTGTAATCTAAAAATGTCTATGTTTTTATTTTAATAATTCGTGTTATCCAAGAGGCCTTGTGGACCCAAGGCTTTGTTTCGAACGGCAAAAGTAATAATTTCTTCTGACATATTGATTGTTTTTCTGCATAAATAATTTTAATTTGTGGCTGGTTATTTAAGAATAAAATTCTCATTTGCTTCGCTTAATCGGAATTTTGGATAAATTCCTCACGTTCACAAATAAGAATAAAATTCTCATTTGCTTCGCTTAATCGGAATTTTAAATAAATTCCTCACGCTCACAAATAAGAATAAAATTCTCATTTGCTTCGCTTAATCGGAATTTTGCACTAACTTTAAATAAGGTAGGTTGCATCTCAACAATAAAAAAAAGCAAGCTTTTTTTGTATTGTCTTCGAATTACACTACCTTTGCAGCATAAAACATGGAAGAAAAATAATTATGACTTATTCTATTGAAAAAGTAACCACTCTTATTGGTGCGCGACGCTACGGCGACCGCGAGGCCACAATAGGCTTCCTTCTCACCGACAGCCGTTCGCTCTGCTTTCCTGAAGAGACTCTGTTCTTCGCGCTGAAGACAGAAAGAAGGGACGGACACAGCTACATTGAAGATCTCTACCGTCGCGGCGTGAGAAACTTTGTTGTGGAGACACTTCCACACAACTACAGCGCAAGCTATCCCGATGCCAACTTCTTGAAGGTGGTAGATTCGCGTGAGGCGCTTCAGCGATTGGCAGAGCGTCATCGCGATGAGTTCCAGATCCCTGTTGTGGGCATAACAGGCAGTAACGGAAAGACAATTGTAAAGGAATGGCTCTCGCAGCTGCTCTCGCCAGATATGGTGGTGACACGGTCGCCACGCAGCTATAACTCACAGATAGGTGTGCCGCTCTCGGTGTGGCTGCTTGACGAGCAGTCGGAGGTGGCGCTCTTTGAAGCAGGCATAAGCAAGCCTGGTGAGATGCAGGCGTTGCGCGACATCATACAGCCCACCATCGGTGTGCTCACCTGTCTTGGTGCTGCCCATCAGGAAAATTTTGCGTCTATGGAAGACAAGCTGAAGGAGAAGCTCACGCTCTTCCATGATGCAAAGAGCGTGGTCTACTGCATGGACGACGAGATGGCAACAAAGACCATCGCTCAGTTGGCTTACAAAGGTGAGCAGCTCGCGTGGTCGCGTCACAACCCCAAGGCACCGTTCTTTGTGAGCAAGGTGGAGAAGGGTGACAGCTCAACACACATATCTTATATATATAATGGTGAGAGCGCAAGCTATGAAACACCGTTCATCGACGATGCGTCGGTCATGAACTCAATAACCTGTGCCGTGATGGCTCGTCATCTCGGACTGTCTGCCGACACGCTCGCGCAGCGCATGCCTCTGCTTGAGCCTGTGGCCATGCGTCTGGAGGTGAAGGAAGGACAGCACGGATGCACGCTCATAAACGACAGCTACAACTCTGACATCAACTCGCTCGACATTGCGCTCGACTTTATGAACCGCCGCCCCGACCACCGTAACCGTCGCCGCACACTCATTCTTAGCGACATCTTGCAGTCGGGCCTGCAGCCAATGGAGCTTTATTCGGAGGTGTCACGACTGGCTGTGGAGCGTGGCGTGCAGAAGTTTATAGGTATAGGCCCCGACCTCTGTGAAAACGCCAACTGCATACACGTCGGTGAGCAACGCTTCTTCCCCACTGTTGAGGCTTTCATAGCCAGCGAGATGTTCAAACATCTGCACGACGAGGTTATCTTGCTGAAGGGAGCACGACAGTTTGGCTTCGACCATCTCACCGAGCTGCTTGTGCGCAAGGTGCATGAGACCACGCTTGAGGTGAACCTCAACGCTGTGGTTGATAACCTCAACTTCTATCGTTCGTTCATGAAACCCGAAACCAAGCTTGTGTGCATGATCAAAGCCGATGGCTATGGAGCAGGGGCTGTGGAGATTGCGAAGACGCTGCAAGACCACCGTGTCGACTATCTGGCTGTAGCCGTGGCCGACGAGGGTGTGACGCTGCGCAAGAACGGCATCACGTCAAACATCATGATTATGAACCCTGAGATGACGGCCTTCAAGACAATGTTCGACTATGACCTTGAGCCTGAGGTCTACTCGTTCCGTCTGCTCGATGCTCTTGTCAAGGCAGCAGAGCGTGAGGGCGTGACAGGATTCCCCGTACACATAAAGCTCGACACTGGCATGCACCGGTTGGGCTTCGACCCCGAGCACGACATGGAGGAGCTGATAGACCGTCTGAAGCATCAGAACGCCATCATACCGCGTTCGGTGTTCTCCCATTTTGTAGGCTCCGACAGCGATGGTTTCGACGAGTTCTCTGCTCATCAGTTTGCTCTCTTCGAGAAGGGCAGCACAGAGCTGCAGGCCGCCTTCCAGCACCATATCATCAGACACATGGACAACTCGGCCGGCATAGAGCATTTCCCAGAGAGACAGATGGACATGTGCCGTCTGGGCCTGGGTCTCTATGGCATCGACTCGCGCAACAACCACATTATAAACAATGTGTCGACGCTGAAGACAACAATACTTCAGATCCATGACGTGGCAGCAAGCGAGACCGTGGGTTACAGCAGAAAGGGAACGCTCGACCGCGACAGTAGAATTGCAGCCATACCTATAGGCTATGCTGACGGACTGAACCGCAAGTTGGGCAACCGCCACTGCTATTGTCTGGTAAACGGACAGAAGGCACCTTATGTGGGCAACATCTGCATGGACGTGGCAATGATCGACGTTACCGACATCGACTGTAAGGAGGGCGACTCTGTAGAGATCTTTGGCGACAACCTCCCCGTGACCGTTCTCTCCGACGTGCTCGACACCATTCCCTATGAGGTGCTCACGGGCATCAGCAACCGCGTGAAACGTGTCTATTTCCAAGATTAATGCTTTTTAAAACAAGATGACTTTTTTAGAAAAAACACTTGGTTACGATTCTTCCAAGTCGACAGTGAAAACTGAACTTGTGGCTGGCGCCACCACATTCCTAACGATGTGTTACATCCTGGCCGTCAACCCGACAATCCTCGCGACCACAGGAATGGACAAAGGGGCTCTCTTCACCGCCACCGCCATTGCGGCAGCCGTGGCAACGTTGTTGCTCGCTTTCATGGCTAAGCTGCCGTTTGCGCAAGCACCGAGCATGGGTCTTAACGCGTTCTTCGCGTTCACCATGTGTCAGGCCATGCACCTCACATGGCAACAGTCGTTGGCTGCTTTGTTTGTGGAAGGCGTAATCTTTGTTCTTATTACCTTCTTGAACATTCGTGAGAAAATTCTTGACAGCATACCTGTCAACTTGCGCCATTCCATCTCGGCAGGAATAGGCATGTTCATTGCCTTCATAGGTCTTAAGAACGCCCACATCATCGTGTCAAACCCCGACACGTTCGTGGCTCTGGGCAAGTTCACCCCCGAGGCAATACTCGGCATCATTGCCATCCTTTTGAGTGGTGTGCTCATGGCACGTCGTGTCAAAGGGTCGCTCTTCATTGCCATCATCCTGGCAACCGTTATCGGCATTCCGCTCGGTGTGACCGTCTTGCCTGAAGGATGGCTTCCCGTGTCGGCTCCCCACTCGCTGGAGCCGATCTTCTGCCAGTTCGACTTCAACGGCCTCTTCACCCTCGACATGGCCATCGTGATCTTCTCGTTGCTCATCATCAACATCTTCGACACCGTGGGCACGCTCGTGGGTCTGGCTGAGAAGGCAGGCGTGGTGCGTCCCGATGGAAGCATTCCGCGTGTGCGTGAGGCCATGCTCAGCGACGCCATAGGCACAACCGTCGGTGCCATGCTCGGAAGCTCAACCATCACCACCTATGTGGAGAGCGCTTCGGGCATTGCCGAGGGCGGTCGCAGCGGACTGACATCGGCGTTCACAGGCCTGCTCTTCATCCTTGCCCTCTTCCTCGCCCCGCTGTTCATGCTCATCCCCGCAGCCGCTACCAGTGGCGCTCTCGTCATGGTGGGCGTGCTCATGCTCGACGCGGTAAAGAAGATCAACTTCACCGACGTGACGGAGACGTTTCCTGCCTTCATCACAATGATCACCATGGTTCTTTGTTACAGCATTGCCGACGGCATCTGCCTGGGCATGCTTAGCTATGTGGTCATGAAGCTCTGCTGCTTCAAGTTTAAGGACATTAGCATCACCCTGCTGGTGCTCGCCGTTGTCTTCATCTTCAAGTTTGTGGCAGGGTAGGGGCTAATTGTCCATTGGCTAACAATTGATAACTTCAATACTTAAACTATGAACATAAGAAACATTTCATTAGCCGTTGCTCTTTTGCTCACGGTGCCTGTCATGGCTCAGAAAACGACTAAGCAGAAGAAGGCTAACAAACAAGTTGCTCTGCCAGTGTATAAGCAAGCCGCGCAACCCACCGAGGCGCGTGTGGCCGACCTAATCAGCCGCATGACGGTGGAGGAGAAGATCGGTCAGCTTGTCTGTCCGCTGGGCTGGGAGATGTACACCAAGACAGGAAAGAACAGCGTGGAGCCGTCAGAGCTCTTCAAGAAGAAGATGGATGCCGCGCCCATAGGCTCGTTCTGGGCTGTGTTGCGTGCCGACCCATGGACACAGAAGACGCTTGAGACAGGCCTGAACCCCGAACTCTCGGCAAAGGCCCTCAACGCCCTTCAACGTTATGCGGTGGAGAAGACGCGCCTCGGCATACCTATCCTCTTTGCCGAGGAGTGTCCGCACGGCCACATGGCCATCGGCACAACGGTCTTCCCCACATCGCTCAACGCGGCTTCTACATGGAACCCGTCGTTGCTTTACGACATGGGCTCGGCCATTGGTCTTGAAGCAGCTGCACAGGGATCAAACATTGGCTATGGACCTGTGCTCGACGTGGCTCGTGAGCCTCGCTGGTCGCGCATGGAGGAGACCTTCGGCGAAGATCCATGGCTCACATCGGTGCTTGGCACAGCCGTGGTGCGCGGCATGCAGGGCGACAACTCTGCCGACAAGAAACATGTCATCTGCACGCTGAAACACCTTGCTGCCTACGGTGTGCCCGAGGGCGGCCACAACGGTGGACCGGTTTATGGAGGTGAACGTCTGTTGCGCTCACAGTTGCTGCTGCCTTTTGAGACGGCTGTAAGGGCTGGAGCAGGAACGGTCATGACCTCTTACAACAGCATTGACGGTGTGCCCTGTACCTCAAACCGCCGCTTGCTCACCGACATGTTGCGTGGCGAGTGGGGCTTCAAGGGCTTTGTCTACAGCGACCTGTTGTCGGTCGAAGGCATTGCCGGCATGGGTGCTGCTGCCAACAACAAGGAGGCGGCTGTGCTTGCTCTGAAGGCTGGTCTCGACATGGATCTCGGCGGTGGGGCTTTCGGCAACAACCTGAAGAAGGCGCTCGACGAGGGTCTTGTAACAATGGCCGACATCGACCGCGCTGTGGCCAATGTGCTGACCATGAAGTTTAACCTCGGCCTCTTCGACAATCCTTATGTTCAGCCCAAGCGTGCCCGCGAGGTGTGCCGTTCGGCAGAGCATAAGCTGTTGGCACAGAGGGTGGCTGCTGAGGGTACCGTGCTGCTGAAGAACGATGGCGTGTTGCCCTTGAGCCGCTCAATGAAGCGTATCGCCGTGATTGGTCCTAACGCCGACATGCCTTACAACCAGCTTGGCGACTACACCGCTCCGCAGGCTCGTGAGGAGATCAGCACGGTGCTCGATGGCGTTCGTGCCATGGTGGGCAGCGACATGGAGGTTGTCTATGAGCGTGGTTGCGCTGTCCGTGACACCACCACTGCCGACATCGCCGCCGCCGTGCGTGCCGCCGAAGGTGCCGATGCTGTGGTGCTCGTGGTTGGTGGATCGAGTGCTCGCGATTTTAAGACCAAGTATATTGCCACAGGTGCCGCCACCGTTGACGAGAGCAAGACGCTCTCTGACATGGAGTGTGGCGAGGGTTTCGACCGTGCCACGCTCTCGTTGCTCGGCAAGCAGGAACAGCTCATTGAGGCTGTTGCCAAGACGGGCAAGCCGTTGGTTATCGTCTACATTGAGGGGCGTCCGCTGCTCATGAACCGCGCCTCTGAGGTGGCTAACGCTCTGCTCACGGCATGGTATCCTGGCGAACAGGGCGGCAAGGCCATAGCGTCAATTTTGTTTGGCGATGTCAACCCGTCGGGCAAGTTGCCGGTGAGCATACCGCGCAGCGTGGGACAGCTCCCTGTTTATTATAGCCAGAACATCAAGCGCGACTATATGGACGAGAAGGGCACGCCCCTCTATCCCTTCGGCTACGGTTTGAGCTACACCCAGTTTGCTTATTCTGACCTCACCGTTACGCCGCTCACCGCTTCTTCCGACTCTGTGCGCGTGTCGCTCACCGTTAAGAACACAGGCGAGCGCAGTGGTGACGAGGTGGTGCAGCTTTATCTCTCCGACCGTGCCGCCACGGTGTCGCAGCCGCCTCTCCAGCTCCGTGCTTTCAAGAAGGTGTGTCTCGATGCAGGTGAGAGTGAGCGTGTTGAGTTTACCCTTGGCTTCAAAGAGTTGTCGCTTATCGACCAAGACATGAAGCGTGTGGTTGAGCCGGGCTTCTTCGATGTGCTTGTCGGTTCATCATCTGCCGACATACATCTCAAGGCACAGTTTGAGGTAAAACGTTGATGCAACAAAACGTTGAAAGTTTTGCGGACACGTTATAAAAGTTTCGCGAACATGTTATAGATGTTCCGTCAAAACGTTGAAAACGTCGTGTCAAAGAAGCTTGATGGTCATCGTACTCCGACCGAGGTACACATGTACTCCGACCGAGGTACACACGTCCCCCGACCGAGGTACACACGTCCCCCGACCGAGGTACACACATATCCCGACCGAGGTACACATGTACCCCGACCGAGGTACACATACGCTCCGACCGAAATGAGCCGACTTTCAAATATTTCTTACATCACTTTTGGGCTTTAAAGGTCTTATAGGAACGGGCGTTTTGAGCTTATTTACATAAAAATTAGGGCGAACGCATAATGTTGCGTCCGCCCTAATTCTGTTTATCCGCCATTTAAGACTATTGTTTTTCCCTTATTGGCTTTATCCTTTTTTACCTTTTGTTTTTTCCCCCCATTTACCATCTTGCCTTCTTGTTTTTTTACCTTTTTACCTTTTTACTTTTTTTCCTTTAAAAAGGGGCAATCGGATTTTTCACTTTTCACTTTTCCCTCTTCACTTTTCCCTCTTCACTTTTCCCTCTTCACTCTTCACTCTTCACTTAATATCTCCTCCATCCCCTTACGTCTCTTTTCGTTTCGTGGGCAGTCGGGAGCGATATGTCCGATCGGAATGATGGCCACAGCCTCAAGGTTAGGTTCTGGGAACAGTTCGCGCATCACCGCAGGGTCGAAGTTGCACACCCAGCAGGTGCCCAGTCCGCGTTCCGTAGCGGCGAGACACAGGTGCTCTGTTGCTATTGCCACATCAATGTCGCCGTGAGCCTTGCTGTCGTAGCTGCGCGTCCAGCATGCGCTGTTGTCTTTTAAGCACACAATGTAGAGAGGAGCCGTGTGGAACCACTCGCGGTCGTAGGCCAGTTGCAGCTTGGCTTTAGCCTCCTCGCTGCGCACGATGACAAACTTCCACGGTTGTTTGTTCACCGCCGACGGTGCCATGCGCACACACTCCATTATGTAATCAAGATCCTCTTTGCTCACAGGCTCGGCTGTATATTTGCGTGCCGAGAAACGCTTTTTTGAAAGTTCAAGTATGTTCATAAAAAAATTATTTGTTTTGATAGGCGAGGGGAGACATTCCCGACCGCTGCTCGTTCTGTCACCATGTCTTTGAAGGCCATGTTCTCAAGTATCGTAACAGAGAGATGTGCGGCATACGCGCCAAATATATCCTTCAGATGATATTGGCTCGCAAATTTTTCCAAATTATATATTCTTAGGTTCATGCCTGTCAAGCTTTAAAGGCTTGAAAACGATGTTTCTCGTCTTGTTGTCAGTCTTGTTCTTTTTCAAAAAACAGACCTAATCTGTTTTACCGATACGGCAAAATTAATAATAAAAATGGAAATTCTCAAAAGAATTTGTTTTTAAATTTTCGACAATTATTTGTAAAAAACAAAATAGGGGCCGAATTTAAAAAAAAAACTTATAATGCGGGCTTTTGCAACCGAGTTGCAAAATAAAAGTGCTATTTTTGCAATGTGAAATTATCTGTACGCAAAAATCTGTCGGTGCTGGCGTTGGTTCTGTTCCTTGTGCTGGTACTCTTCCCCCATCATCACCACGATGGTGGCGCGTTTTGTGCATCGGTAAAACTGTGCCAGAAAGACGGGCGCGTGAACGATGAACACACGCACCATTGCCACAACCCAAAGCTCGACCAGCATCATCTCTTTGTGCCTGTGGGGCAGAAAGAGCTTCACGCCTTGCATCTTCTTGACGGCGGCGACAGTTTCCTTGACGGTGGCTTTGGAGGCTTCGGCCCGTTTCTTCCTTGCGGTTTTTGGAAGGGCAACAGTTGCGCTCTTTCTCTTTTCGCGTCTGTAGGCAGAGCCCTCTTTGCTTCTGCTCCTGTGGCGCTTCTTGCTTGCTGCCATGGTAAGCATTGGAAAAGGCGTGGTCCCCCGACCGTTCAATAGTTTTTTCTTTTTTTTATTACACTTTTTTTTCTATCGGGTTATTGCTCAGCAAAAGCCCGGTACAAGCTTACTGTCTTAAAAAAAACTGTAACCGGACGGTTTGAAAATTTTGTAACAGAACCGATTTAAAAAATCAGCAACAAGACCAAACATAATGATTATCAGATATTTTAATGTGCTCATGGCTGCTCTTGCGGTCATGACAATGGTCTCATGTCATGGTGCCGCATCGGGTCACGACCACGACCACGATGGCGATGAGGCCGTAAACGAGAAAAACCATGACGACGAGGATCACGCCCACGAAGCCAACGAGCACGATGCTCACGGCGAAGAAACCGACGACATCCATTTCACCGAAGCGCAGGCCAAAGCCTGCTGTCTGACGGTGCAGACGCTCACACCTTCGCCCTTTGCCGAGGTGGTGCATGTGAGCGGACGGGTGCTCCCGGCACAGGGAGCAGAGGCCACGGTCACGGCTACCATGGCGGGCATCGTGGCGTTCACAGGCAAGAGCATGACCGAGGGAGCTGCCGTGAGCGCTGGCACAACCCTCTTTGTTGTCGACGCCAAGAGCATGGCCGACGGCAACCCTGCTGCCGTGGCGCAGAGCGAGGCGAAGGCTGCACGGCTGGCTTATGAACGTGCCAAGAAGCTGGCTGCCGACAACATCGTCTCACAACGCGAGCTGGAAGAGACGCGTCAGCGCTTCGAGGCTGCCAAGGCCACAGCCAAGAGCCTCGGGTCGGCAGCACAGCGACGTGGCGTTGCCACACCCATTGGCGGCTACATCAAGAACCTGCTCGTCAAGCCTGGCGACTATGTGACGGCAGGACAGCCGCTTGCCACCGTCACACAGAGCCGACGGGTGCAGCTTCGCGCCGATGTGCCTGAACGTTTCTACACCATGCTGCCGCGCATCGTAACGGCCAACTTCCGCATGGCCTACGACAGCGAGAACCGTGTCTATTCGATAAAGGAGCTTGGCGGACGATTGGTGTCGAAGGGCAAAGCCTCTGACACCGACGACCATTTTGTGCCCGTGATCTTCGAGTTCAACAACACCGGCGACATCGTGGCTGGCAGCTTTGCCGAGGTTTATCTTCAGGGAGCGCAGCGCAACGGCGTGCTGGCGGTTCCCTCTGAGGCTGTGACCGAGGCGCAAGGGCTCTTTTTTGTTTATGTTAAGACCGCTGCCGACATCTACCGCCGCGTGGAGGTCAAGACGGGTGCCACCGACGGACGCCGCATAGAGATCCTCTCCGGTCTTAAGGCTGGCGACAAGGTGGTGGCACACGGAGCCACACAGGTGCGTCTGGCGGCCAGCGCAAGCGTGGTGCCTGAGGGGCATCATCATTAAGTTGACAAGGAGATTTGTCCATTCGCTCGGCTTTGCCGCTTGTATTAGCAAGAACTTCACGAGCGAAGCGAGTTATCTTCCTATAACTTCCAATAACTTCTTTCGCTTGCGAAATTTAAAAAAATAGAAACAAAACATTCAGAAATCGTGTTAAACAAGATAATTTTTTTTTCGTTGCACAACCGCCCGGTCATTCTGTTCTTCAGCGTGCTGCTCATGGTCGTGGGCATCTGGACGGCGTGCAAGATGGAGGTTGATGTCTTCCCCGACCTCAATGCTCCAACCGTGGTGGTCATGACCGAGGCACAGGGCATGGCATCTGAAGAGGTGGAACGCCTCGTGACCTTCCCCATAGAGACCGCCGTCAACGGTGCCACCGACGTGCGCCGCGTGAGGTCATCATCAACAACAGGCTTCTCGGTGGTGTGGGTAGAGTTCGACTGGGGTACCGACATCTACCGCGACCGACAGATCGTGTCGGAGAAGTTGGCAACCATCGGCGATGCCTTGCCACAAGGGGTGGGGCAGCCCACGCTCGGACCGCAGTCGAGCATCCTCGGCGAGGTCATGTTCATAGGCCTCACAGCCGACAGCACCTCCATGGGCGACCTGCGCACGCTCGCCGACTGGACCGTTCGTCCGCAGCTCCTCGCCACGGGTGGCGTGGCTCAGGTCACGGTCATGGGCGGCGACATCATGGAATATCAGATACGCATTCATCCTGAGCGCATGCGCCATTATGGTGTGACGCTCACACAGGTCATGGATGCCACGCGCAACATGAACCGCAACGCCTCGGGTGGCGTGCTCTATGAGCGCGGCAACGAGTATATTGTGCGCGGCGTGCTCACCACCGCCAACACCGAGCTTCTCGGACAGGCGGTCGTGGCAACCACAGCCAAGGGACAGCCTGTGGTGCTTGCCGATGTTGCCGATGTCGAGATGGGCGTGAAGAGTCCGAAGATGGGCTTGGCTTCTGTCTCGGGCAAGCCTGCCGTCCTGCTGACCGTCACCAAGCAGCCGTCGACGAGCACGCTTGAACTCACCGGGAAGCTCGATGAGGTGGTGGAGCAGATGCGGTCGGCGCTGCCCAAGGACGTGAAGGTGAACACGCAGCTCTATCGTCAGCAAAACTTTATCGACTCTTCCATCTCCAACATCAAGAAGTCGCTCGTCGAGGGAGGCATCTTCGTGGTGCTCGTGCTCTTCATCTTCCTCATGAACGCCCGCACAACCGTCATCTCGCTTGTCACCATCCCGCTCTCGCTGCTCATCACCATGCTTGTGCTCCACGTCATGGGGCTCACCATCAACACCATGAGCATCGGCGGCATGGCCATAGCCATCGGCTCGCTTGTCGACGATGCCATTGTCGACGTTGAGAACGTGTTTAAGCGGCTGCGCCAGAACGCCCGTCTGCCCAAGGAGCAACGGCAGGGCAAGCTCGACGTGATCTTCCATGCCTCTCGCGAGGTGCGCATGCCGATCCTCAACTCCACCCTCATCATCGTGGTGAGCTTCGTGCCTCTGTTCTTCCTCTCGGGGCTCGAAGGCCGAATGTTGGCACCTCTGGGCGTGAGCTTCATCGTGTCGCTCTTCGCCTCTACCGTCGTGGCTCTCACGCTCACACCCGTGCTCTGCTCTTATCTGCTTAAGGACGGCGGAGAAAGTGAAGAGGGAAGAGTGAAGAGTGAAGAATTCAATGGCTTGAGCCTTGAAAGTGAAGAGGGAAGAGTGAAGAGTGAAGAATTCAATAGCTTGAGCCTTGAAAATGAAGGGGGAAGAGTGAAGAGTAAAGAATTCAATGGCGACAGCCCTCATGGGGCGGGCTCTCAGGAGCCGCGGTGGGTGCGTGCCATGAAGGTGCGCTATGAGCAGCTGCTCATGCGTGTGCTCGACGGTCCCAAGCGTGCCATCCTCATCGCCACAGGCGTGCTGGTGGTTCTCACGCTCGTACTCTTCTTCAACCTCGGCCGTTCCTTCCTGCCGTCCTTCAACGAGGGGTCGTTCACCATCAACGTGAGCACGCTCCCTGGCGTGTCGTTCGAGGAGAGCGACCGCATGGGTGAGCAGGCAGAGCGTCTGCTGCTTCAGGTGCCCGAGGTCAAGGACGTGGCGCGTAAGACAGGACGTGCTGAGCTCGACGAGCATGCGCTGGGCGTGAACACCAGCGAGATGGAGGTGCCCTTCGAACTTAAAGACCGGAGCAAGGAAGAGGTGATGGCCGACATACGCTCCAAGCTGCGCACGCTCCCCGGTGTGAACGTGGAGATCGGGCAGCCCATCTCTCACCGCATCGACGCCATGCTCTCGGGCACTAAGGCGGGCATTGCCATCAAGGTGTTTGGTCCCGACCTCACCACGCTCCATTCAATAGGCCTGCAGATCCAACAGGCCACACGCTCCATCGACGGCGTGACTGACCTTAACGTGGAGCAACAGGTGGAGCGTCCGCAGCTCGTCATCCGTCCGCGCCGCCTGCTCCTCGCCAGCAACGGCATAACGCTGCCTCAGTTTGCCGCTTACGTCAACGCCGCCTTGGGTGGCGAGGTGGTGAGCCAGGTGCAGGACGGCGGCAAGACCTTCGACCTTACCGTGCGCATGGCCGATGAAGACATCAACTCTATCGACCACATACGCAACATGCTCATCGACACAGCTGACGGCCGACAGGTGTGTCTCTCCGATGTTGCCGACATCTTCTCTTCTGCCGGTCCCAACACCATCAGCCGTGAGAACGCGCAGCGCAAGCTCGTGGTCTCGGCCAACGCTCAGGGACGCGACCTGCGCAGCGTGGTCAACGACATGCGGCAGAGCATAGAGACAAACGTCAAGCTGCCCGACGGCTACCGCGTAGAGTATGGCGGACAGTTTGAGAGTGAGGCATCGGCTTCGCGTCTGCTCCTCGGCCTCTCGGTGGTGAGCATCGTCGTCATCTTGCTGCTGCTCTACCTCCAGTTTCGCTCGTGGAAGCAGAGCGTGGTGGTGCTCCTCAACCTGCCCCTTGCCCTCATTGGCGGCGTGCTCGCCCTTGTGGTGACGGGTGGCGTGGTGAGCATTCCTGCCATCATCGGCTTCATCTCGCTCTTCGGAATGGCCACCCGCGGTGGCATGCTGCTTGTCGACCGTTACAACGAGCTGGCGCGTCACGGCCTGTCGCGTCGTGAGGTGGTGCTGCGTGGCTCGCTCGACCGTCTGCTCCCCATCCTCATGACGGCTCTCAGCTCGGGTCTCGCACTCATTCCCTTGGCGCTCGGCAGCAGTTTGCCCGGCAACGAGATCCAGAGCCCCATGGCGCAGGTCATGCTCGGCGGTCTGCTCACCAGCACCCTGCTCAACCTCATCATCGTGCCGCTCATGGCACCGCTGAAGGTTAAGGAAACTGGCGATTGATGATGAACAGCTGCTTATTTTTTGCGCTTCGCGCATTTTTAAACATTAATTTCCATTAATTG
>ULUS01014635.1_pt1 | contig 14748 bp, 10 predicted proteins | sample 1958761 | NCBI WGS metagenome assembly ULUS01 (sample SAMEA4835767, study PRJEB28245) | human gut metagenome | biome: gut microbiome; material: fecal sample | place: Denmark | collected 2008
GATGCCCTGGGCTAGGAGCTTCTGCCCTTTCAGGGCGTGTGGCGCCTAGATGTTTTTGAACAATCAGCCCATTCTTGAACCGCTTGAGAAAATTTTCTCCCACATGCTTCACCCCCTATTCTTCTACAATGGTGTAGATGTCGCGGAGGTTTCTGCCTTCTTGGTCATAATCCAATCCATATCCCACGATGAAATCGTTAGGGATTTCCATGACGGTATAGTTGATATCCAGGTCAACCTTCAGATTGCCCGGTTTTACGAGGAGCGAACAAATTTCGATGCTGGCAGGATTTTTATTCTTCAGTTCATCTATCATGTGAACCATGGTGAAGCCTGAGTCTACGATGTCTTCTATGATAATCACATCGCGGCCTTCCAAATCCTGGTTGATACCCATAAGAGTCTTCATACTGCCTGTAGAGCTTGTACCTTCGTAAGAAGCATACTTCACAAAAGATATTTCGCTAGGTATCGTAATCATTCGCATCAAATCGGCGGCGAAGATAAACGCACCATTCAACACTGCCAGAAAGACAGGTTTCTTGCCTGCATAATCCTGGTTGATACGATCGGCCACGACCTGTACTTTCTTCAGAATCTCAGCCTCAGGAATCGATGTCTTGAAGCTCTTATCCTTGATCTTTACTATGCTCATAGTCTGTTCTATAATAATATTTTCTGCAAAATTACGAAAAAAACATGAAACTTCGTGCTTTCATCAACTATTTTTTGTACTTTTGCATGAAAATAACCGTTTATCTGCATGAGTTGACAAATTATCACGACAGTTCGCGCAGATAATACTAAGATTATCAGATAATATGAAGATTTTCACAAGCGCTCAGATTCATGAGTTGGATAAATACACCATTGAGCACGAACCTATCAGTTCGCTCAACCTGATGGAACGTGCAGCCAAAGCGCTGACACGCGCCATAGAAGAGGAATGGTCTAACCGCACTCCAGTGGTTGTTTTCGCCGGTCCGGGAAATAACGGCGGCGATGCGCTTGCTGTGGCGAGAATGCTCAGCGAGGATGGATATGATGTAAGTGTATACCTCTTTAATGTACAGAACAAACTGTCGGCAGACTGTCTTGCCAACAAGAAGCGTCTGCTGGATGCAAAGAGAGTGAAATTTACTGAGATTATCACTAACCTGGACCCTCCTAAGCTCAATGCAGAAACGCTGGTGGTAGACGGACTCTTTGGTAGCGGCCTCAACAAACCATTGGCTGGCGGATTCGCCGCGATGGTGAAATATATCAACCAGAGTCCTGCCAAGGTAGTAAGCATCGATATCCCTTCGGGACTGATGACCGAGGACAATTCCTATAATATCCATGCCAACATCATCCGTGCCAGTCTGACCCTTACCCTGCAGCAGAAGAAACTGTCGATGCTGATGGCGGATAACCAGCAGTACCTGGGCAGACTGCGCGTTCTCGACATCCGACTTTCCCAGGAATTCATCCAGAATACGGAGTGCCAGTGCCGCATACTCGAAGAGAACGACATCCGTCCGCTCCTGAAATCGCGCAGCGACTTTGCTCATAAAGGCAGCATGGGTAATGCGCTGCTCATAGCGGGAAGTTACGGCATGAGCGGCGCTTCGGTATTAGCCACCAAGGCTTGTCTGAGAACCGGTGCGGGCAAGGTAACAGCGCATACCCCAAAGCGGAATTATGAAATCATGCAGATTTCGGTACCTGAAGCGGTAGTGCAGATGGATGCAGAAGAAACCATATTCAGCGAACCGGTAGATACAGAGATGTTCGATGCGCTGGGCGTAGGTCCCGGATTGGGACAGAACGAGACAACAGCCATCGCCCTCATCGCCCAACTGCGCCGTGCTACCTGTCCGCTCGTCATTGATGCCGATGCGCTCAATATTCTTTCCAGCCACAGGGCGTGGATGCAGCAGTTGCCAAAGAATATCATCATGACACCTCATCCGAAGGAGTTCGACCGGCTTGCCGGCAATGCGAGCAGCAGCTGTACCGAAAGACTGATGAAGGCAAGCGAACTGGCTGAACGACTCCAGGCATACATTATATTAAAGGGACATTATTCTGCACTCTGCCACCCCGACGGAAAGATTGACTTCTGCAGTACGGGCAACAGCGGTATGGCTACAGCAGGCAGCGGTGATGTGCTGACAGGTATCATCACCGGCCTTCTGGCTAGAGGATACAAACAGGAAGATGCCTGTCGCCTGGGTATGCATCTTCATGGTCTGGCTGGCGATCTTGCAGCTAAAGAACTGGGCAAAGAGAGCCTCATCGCCAGCGACATTATCCAGTATCTTCCGAAAGCATTTCTCAGATTGGAAGAATAATTATCAAGAAATAAGAATATCCATAAAAGTCAGGAGTTCTCGGCTTCTGACTTTTTTACTTGTTTCTGCGCATCATAGAACCTTACTTCCAAGGTTCTCCTCAAATCATCGCGACGGTCCATATTCAACTTTTTGCGGATATGGCAACGCTGGCTGGTGATATTTGATTCACTCTTATTGAGTTTTGCACAAATTTCCTTTAAAGTACGCCCCTGAAGAATCAGCTTGCATATTTCCTTTTCGCTGAACGTAAGCCCATCACAAACCTGATCCCATGCCACTCTATTCAATTCTTCATTAAACAGATGTTCAGAAGCATGGGTAATAATCTTCTGCCGGACATCAGGAGTCAGACGCTTCATCAGGCTTTCTGCTGCTTCCGGTTCATTATCCTTCAAATCGGCAAGCATATTCAACGCCTTGTTTTCAACCCGAGCCATCCGTTTCGGCTGGCGCAATCCCTTGGTTACAATACTCATATTATATACTGCCACATAAACCAGCATCATGAAACCCAGGAAAACAGTCTTCAGACTGAACAGAGCTGGCATAAGCGGAATGCTGAACAGGTATATCAGCAATATCGGTATCATACCCACCGTAATGATGGTACAAGTCTTATACAAAGCTTGGCTTAACGCTGTAATAGCCAGGATAAAGACGACAAACAGGTTGCAGACAACGCTCAAATTATCATCAGCCAAACCGAAATTGATGCAAAATACGCTATCAAGAGCCAGTTTGGCGAACATCAGAAAGTAAAGAGAAGAGATACCCTTCACGAAAGCTATCTTCCGTTTCCAAATCAGGAACTGCAGGATGCAGAACACGAATGTATGCAAACAGCAAAGGCTTAAGCCATAAGATTCTTTCATCACCAGAAAGAGCATAATATGATAAGGTATGATGATCAGCTCGCTTATCGTCAGAAGTAGAAAGGCGATAATGCGTCGGCGGTCTACCACACCACAATATAGAGGGCATAAATGATGCTCTACCCTCACAATCAGGTTTACCATGTCATTCTTCAGTTTCATTTCGTTTTGGTAATTTTCTTAAATCTTACTTATACTTTCGTAAGTCAAACGGCTCTTTTTCTAGGAAATTGCCATTTTTTAGGGACTTATTGATTTCGGCTGCAAAATTACAAATTATATCAGAAAAACTTGTTCAAATATCAGAAAATCGTACAACTTTAACGATTTTAAGCATAAATCAGTGTACTATTTTGCTAAAAATGGCATTTTTCAGTATTTTTCAGTGCTTAAAAATTTGGTTGTATCCAATATTCGTTCTACTTTTGCACCCGAAATCCAACGATATGAGATACAGATGAACTAAAAAGTAAGTTGAAAGTAAACTGAAAGGAGAAAAAGAACAGTTGAAAGTAAGCTTCAGAAAACAAGAGTTCTCAGTAGATTCAGGTATTGGTGATCATTATAAATATAAGAGTATACGAAAGTAAAAGGTGATTCTAAATCACTCAATGTATTTTTAAAAAAGAAAAGTTTAATTGAGGTATGAAGAAAAGGATTTTAATTGCGTTAGTAGCACTCGGCAGCCTTATCTGTCCTGCTCTAGCGCAGGAAGCTGCGGTAAAGACCAACTTGCTGTATGATGCAACGACAACCATGAACTTGGGTGTTGAATTCGGTCTTTCTCCAAAATGGACACTTGACGTATCCGGAAACTACAATCCTTGGACGTTTTCAAAGAACAAGAAATGGAAACACTGGCTCGTTCAGCCAGAGGCCAGATACTGGTTCTGTAACAAAATGATGGGTTCATTCATCGGCTTCCATGCCTTGGGTGGATCGCACAACATCGGTGGCATGGATCTTGACTTCAAGTTCCTGGGCACTGATTTCTCTAAGCTGAAAGACTATCGGTATGAAGGATGGTTTATCGGTGCAGGTGTAGCTTACGGCTACGCTTGGGCTCTCTCGAAACATTGGAATCTGGAAGCTGAACTTGGTGTAGGCTATATCTACTCTAAGGCAGATAAGTTTAACTGTGCTCAATGCGGAGATAAACTTGAAGATGACAAGGCACACAACTATGTGGGCCCGACGAAAGCAGCCCTCAACTTAGTGTATGTTTTTTAAAAAGAATCAGTGATGAATACATATAATATAATAGGTAGTATGTTCGGAGCCTTGGTTATCGCTCTTCCTATATCGGCCGATAATACCCAGCAGGCTTACAAGAATCTGAAAATCCAGAATAAGGCAATCAGAAAGGTTGGCAACCAGGTGAAAGTGGCTATGGACTTGAATCTCGACAAAATTCAGCTTGCCAGCAACAAAGGTCTCATCTATACCCCAATGATCCTCAACGAAAAGGATACACTCTTCATGCCGAGTGTTGAGGTGATGGGTAAAAAGAGATATATTTACTATCAGCGTAACCAGAAAACGGCTACGGCAAACCCACTCATCGTGGCACTCCGTAAGAACAAGACAGCACAGACGCTTCATTATGAATACGCCGCTCCGTTCAGCGACTGGATGAAGAACTCAAACTTCGCCATCAGTAATGATGCCTGCGGTTGCAACCAGCAACTTCTCGACGAAGGTATTCTGAATGCGGAAGGACGTGCATTCTCTACTCCGAAGAATCTCTTCAACGCTTATGTACAGCCTAAGGCAGAAGCTGTAAAGGCAAGAAAGGAGAATGGTTCTGCCCGTTTGAACTTCAAGGTGAACAAGTGGGATATCCTGTACGATTTGGGCAACAATGCCAACGAACTGGATAATATCCGCAAGACACTCGACCTCGTAAAGAATGATTCGGATGTTACCATCACCAAGATAACCCTCCACGGCTATGCATCACCAGATGGCGGATATGCCAATAACAACAAGTTGTCGCATAACCGTACACAGGCGCTTTTGAAGCATATCCTGAAGACCTATCCTATTTCTTCAAAACTGTTTGCGGTCACAGCTACAGCAGAAGACTGGGCGGGAACCATCAAGTATGTAAATGAGAATGAGATTCCTCAGAAGGAAGCTGCACTTGAGATCATCAACAGCAACATGCAGCCAGATGCCAAAGAGAAAGCATTGCTCAAGAAGGCTCCTCAGGCTTATCGCTATCTCCTGCAGAATGTATGGCCATCACTTCGCCGTACCGACTATACGATAGAATATGATGTTCAGGCATTCAATGTAGCAAAGGCTAGAGAGGTTATCAAGACCCGTCCTCAGAAGCTCTCTCTCCAGGAGATGTATCTGGTAGCCCAGACTTATCCTAAGGGTAGCGCCGAATTCAACAATGTTTTCGACATAGCTGTAAGAATGTTCCCTGAAGATAAGCTTGCCAATCTCAATGCAGCCTCAGCAGCCATCGAACGTGGCGACAAGGTGAGTGCAGAGAAATATCTCCTGAAAGCAGGCGACAGCGCCGAGGCAAACAATGCCCGCGGTTGTCTGGCTTCCATGAAGGAAGACTATCAGACAGCCAAGCAATACTTCGAGAAAGCTATTGCCGGTGGTTTGAAGGAGGCGCAGGAAAACCTGGATAAAGTTAACCAGGCACTTTAAAGTAACTATTTACTTTCTATTTATATAAGTATAAGATAAAAGATGATGTAAAATACGATCTGTTTTCAGCGGATTGTGCCAATATGTGCGAAACTTAATTTTGAGAATAAGAATTAATTAAATATATTGTATAACTTTTTTTGTATTAAGTAAAAAGATTATGAAAAAAATGAATTTGCTCGTAATGAGCTTGGTTTCAGCCGCAGCTTTGTCTTTCACCAGCTGCAGTAGTAATGATGATTTGGCTAATGACAAAGCAGGTCAGGCTAAGGTAGATGGTTTCTACATGACTTTGAATGTACAGACTCCAAAGTCAGATGGTACCAGAACTGTAGTTAACCAACCTACACTGGATGCAACTGCAGCAGAATCAGATGTAACAAGCGGTACAATCTACTTGGTAGATGCTACTGGTGAAGTTGTTTTCAAAAAGGAAATCACAGAAAAAGACTGGAAAGCAGGTAAGCCAACTCAGGGTAATGAAGGTTCTACACAGCTCAAGATTGCTGTTGAGGATGTTGTTGCAGGTGCAACATATAAGGTATACTTCCTGGCTAACGCTACAAATGAAAAGCCATGGGAGAATATCTTCACTGCAACAGATAAGTTTGCTAAGCCATACGATAAAGACAATAATTTCGCAATGTTCAACCAGAACGATAAAGATGTTAATGGCAATGGCTATACTGTAGTATTTACCGATGACAACAAGAAGGAGGCTAATGCTGCCCAGATTAAATACGACAACGCTGTAAGCCCTATCAAGATTGAGCGTTTGACAGCTCGTATTGATGAGCCAACTTCTAATGCTGTTAAGATTGCAGCATACACAAAGGAAGATGTAACACCTGCAGAGAAAAAGGCTATGGAAGATGCTGTTAAGAAAGTTGAGTCTATTAAGATGACTGGCTACGCAATCTCTAACTTGTCAAACAAGAGCTATATCATGCAGAACTGGACTGGAACAACTCTGAACATTCCTTCAGACATCACATATTATCAGCCAACAAAAGAGTTCGGTACAGCTACTTTGCTTGAGAACGGAAACTACTTCACTGCAGCAACTGCTCCTAATACTCATAAGGATTATGTATTTGAGAACAACAATGATAATGCAGCAACTTCAATGTACTTCGAATATACTGTAAAGCTCAAGGATATGACTGGCGCAGACTTCGAGGATGGTACATTCTACCGTTACAACAACGTTATCTACAAGAGCTTCGCTGACATCTATAACGCTTACCATGATGTAAAGGGTCTCTTCGGTGGTAAGACTGCAGTTCAGATGAAGGCTGAGGTGATAGCAGCTAAGGCTGCACCAACTGCTGAGGGTGAACCAACTGTAGAAAGCAAATTGGATAACTTCCGTAAGGCATATCAGATCGAGGTATTCAACTGCGGTAAGACATACTACAAGAAGGCTATCAAGGATCAGTACCTCACTTACGAGAATGCTATCCAGCGTAACAGCATCTATCGCTTGACAGTAAACAATATCTTCAACGTTGGTGCACAGGTTCCTAACGGCACACCAGACAAGGAAGGTTTGTTCTATCTTGATGTTACTGTTTCTGTTAACCCTTGGGTTCTCAATACACAGAACGTTGACTTTAAGTAATATTCCGTCAAACCAGACAGATAAAATATAAATACTTATATATATACCAATACTCTCGGGGGAGCAATCCTCCTCCGAGAGTTTATCAATCAAACGTTCGTTCTGAAAAGAACGAAAACATTCTTAAAAGATAACTAACATTGCCGCCCATGTATAAAAGGCGGGAGATACAAAGACGTGCCGTCATACCCCCAACCCGAAAGACTGGCACTTTTCATCCTTAGATAATAACGATGCCGAAGGCAACGAAACAGAGAGCTGATAAAGCAAAGATATTCGCTACCTACGGCACTCTCTATATAAAATAAGTAAAAGTAAAAGATTATAAAATATAAAGAATATGGCACATTTCCTCAACAACAAATGTTGCAAGCTGGTTTGCATCTCAGCCATCGCACTCACTTCTCTTTCATCATGCATGAAAGATGATATCACGAGCTGCCCTACAGCTAAGTTGTCGCTCAAATTCGACTATACTTATAATGTGAAAGAGGCAGATGCTTTCTCTGCTGAGGTGAAGAACCTCAACGTTTATGTATTCGACAAGAACGGTAAGTTCGTAGATAACTATACCGAGTCGGCTGACAAGTTTGAAACAGGTCATAAGATGGAAATCACAGACCTGCAAGCAGGCAAGTATACCTTCGTCTGCCTGGCTCGTGACAAGCAGCCTGCCGCAATGGGAACAAGAGCCGAAGGTGATGATGAGACCGAGTTTAGCTTTACTAAACTTACCCCAGGTATCTCTACCATCAACGACCTGCAAGAGGAAATGGGCAAAAAAAACGAAGAAGAATCCGTTAACGACAAGCACTTCACCGCCCTCTATACCGCACAGGACTCCCTCAACTTTGATGGAGAAAACGATGTGCAGGGAAAATTGAGTCTTATGAAGTGTACCAAGACATACCGCGTGGTGATGCTTCCATTCGAACCCGACCAGGAAGGATTCACAGCCGAAAACTTCGATGTAGAAATCAAAGGTTCCGCTGCCCTACTCGACTATAAGGGCGACAAGGTAAAGCCAAAGGCAATCACCTATCTTCCTTATGAGAAGAAACTGGTAGAAAACCACAGCGGCAAAACCGAGGTAGAAGGCGAAGACGTAGAAAAGGCGCTGGTTTACGACCTGTCATCATCACGTATGTTCGAAACCAAAGATGACAACAAGAGTCGCGCTGCCGACGGATCCAGCCAATATGATGACAAGCGCATCGTCATCACAGACAAGCGCATCAACAAAGTCATCTTCAACCACTCCCTGCCTTGGTTCCTCTCACTCTGTGCCAGCGACCGCTACGGCAAAGACTGGAGCGACCAGCAGTATCTGGACCGCCAGGACCATTACACCCTGGTATTCTACGTGCCAGCTCCAAGTTCTACCTACAGCATGGATGCAAGAATCAAGGTAAACAACTGGGTTCTGAATCTTCAGAATGCCGACCTGGGAAAATAAGAAAAGAAAGAAGTATAAGTAAAAGAAAGAAAACATGAAACGCTATCAATCTACTCTGACCAAGATGACACGCCCAGTGTGTATGGCACTCGCTGCTTTGCTCATGGTAGGCGCAATGGCATCCTGTTCAGAGAATGAAAATACAGAAACTGCTCTAGGCGACAATGCCTATCTGAGCCTCAGTTTCTCTACCGGCACCGGAAACAGTACCAGAGCCGGAGAAACTAGCGGAAAGGCTCTTGCCGACAATGAGACTGATGCAAATCCTACTCAGGAGAACGACATCCATAATATCAAGGTATGGGTGTTCAAATCAAATACCGGCGATGAAGCCACTCCTATCTCTTATAAAGCAGAGACGCTGAGCGAAGTGAAGAACGGTAACTATACCCTGAACCTCCGATTCCTGAGAAAGATTGGCGGAGAAGAAGTAAAGAACATCGACCTTTACATCCTGGCAAACTCTGAGAGCATCAACATGCCGGACCAGATAAAAGGCAAAGACCTCAGTTCTGTTACCCGCAAAGATCTGAAAGAAGTCAGCTTTACCTCACCTTTCGGTATCAATGGCGATGGAAATGCAGAAACAAAAGAGGTTTCAAAAGAAAAGGGACTCCCTATCTCCCGTGCCATCACCAAGATTTCTGTAGACAGTCATGTGGCTGATACAGAAGAAGGAGCCAAAGCCAAAGGTATCAGGATTCCTTTGGTGCGCGCCGTTTCGAAACTCCATTTTTACTTTGCCCGCAAAACGGGTTCTGATGCCAATACCAGTCAGGTAAAGGTAACAAGAATAGAGGTAGAAGGAAACACCATTCCTACTGCCAGCTATGTTTTTCCCGACGAAGCAACATATAACGAGAATGGTTACAACCAGGACGTAACCAGTCAGAAATACGACAACGCAGGTACAGATTACGTACCAACGACTCTGAAACTGGCAGGTGTAGAGAACAAGGATATCAAGGCAGTGGAGGATCCTGAGAGTTTCATCAAAAAGAGTAATCAGTCTGCCCAGGAATATCTGGATGCTTTTAAACAGGCAGGCATTGGTTCTCACAATCTCTGTTATCTCCGTGAGACCAACAAAGCCATCCGAGGCACCATCTACTATTCATTAGATGGAGGAAAAAACGAGAAGCACGAGACCTTCAATATTCCTTCTGAAGGAAATGCCATCAGAAACAGAGAGCTGGTAGTTTATGGTTATTTCCTCAACGGACAGATGGGCAAGCTCACCGTTACTCCTACCATTCAGGAATGGCAGGATGGAGGAACATTCGATTTCATCGATGCCTCAACCAACGTGGTTATCCCTGGCGGAGATCAGACAGACTGGGGCTACAAGGTATATTACGGTTTCCCAAAACGCGGACCGATGATTACGCTCCAGGATATCGATACCAAAGGTAAGCCTTGGATTCTCCAGACAGACAACCCGATGTTCGGATTCGTACAATGCGACGAAAATGGCTACTATCCAGAAGAAGAACCGGTTTACGATCCAATCATTACAGACCAAAACAATGGCAAGAATCCGGTAGGAAAAACCTACAAAATAGAGGATTTCATCATCAATCAAAGTGGTGAGAAGAAGACACTCTACTTCTATGTCGTGCCAAAGAACAGACTGGATCTGGCAAAGCCACACAATGTAAAGGCGCAGGTTTTCCTGACCAAATATCCGAACGATAAGTTTGTCCTGAATCCAGGTTTCAAATATAAAGGATGTACTGAGGGCAAATTCGCCGGTAAGGATATTCACTTTGAACAAGTATTATAAAGACAACAGAAAATAACATTCATCATGAAGAAGTTATATATAGACATAAGATTCGCAAAATGCCTCTTGGCTCTTACGGCAGGATGGCTCATGGCAGGATGCTCAGCTGAAGACGAACTGGGAAACGGTTCGGCTGCACAACAGCTGAGCATGACTCCCATGATCAACGACCTACAGCAAACCAGAGTAAAAGAAGAGGAGAATCTTAATGAGAAAAATCTGTTATCTCTCGACTTCAAGATGTTCGAACCAACATCCAGCGAACTCAGAATAGACCGTCAGTTCGACACCCCTGCAGAGAACAAAGCAGAGGAACTGGGTTCGGGCGACTGGAAATCGACACTCCATCTTGATGTGAATAATACTTATCCTTACTATGCAGTAGCCAATGCAAAGGAAAATCTCAAGGGTAAGAATCTGAAAGAACTCCTTGCCAGTACCCAGCAGGATGATGACATCTGGAAGCCAGCTACCATGGTAAACGACAAGAAATTCCTGATGAGCAGCCAAGGTAAGTATACCATCACCCAAGATCCGGAACAGGATATTCCGGTAGAACTGGTGAGAGCTGCAGCCAAAATCAAGCTGAACATCTCTTCTACGGTGAAGGATTACAAAATAACAAAAGTAATGTGGAAGTTCATCAATTACAATACCAATACAGCTATCTTTGCCGGTCAACCTACTACTCCCAATATCATAAAAGATAATCAGGAGTATGATGCTACAGCAGATAAAGACAATATCTATAAGGTAACAACTTACAGCTATTCCACAACATGGAACGGGAAAGAGGATATGCCACAGTTTGTTGCAGATGTAACTTTCGAAAAAAACACGGATGCAAAAACAACCATTACCAAGCATCTGGTTATCCCTGTCCGTGATCCGCAAGGCGAAAAGAAGTTAGACCGCAACTATATCTATACCGTCAATGCAGTCATCAAGTATCTGGATACCAATACTGATATTGATTACAACGGAGAGGAAGACTATCTGAAATGGGCGATTACCAAATGGACCGTAGGTGAAGATACCCACGTCAATGCGGATGGGGCAAGCTATCTGGTGGTATCTCCTACTGCCATAGATATAAAAGGTGGTGAAAGCAATGATTTTACAGATTACACCATGCGTTGGTTTGCATCTAATGAATGTGACATTGAGAATCCAACTACTTATTATTTTGACAGATATGGTAATAAGCAGTCCGGACAGGATGGACAGATCAAGGCAAATTTCGAAGAGTCTACAGGAAATCGCTATAGAGGATGGATAGACGTACATGCTGGAGCTCCATCATACTGTACTATTCAATATTCCTATTTTAACATCAAAGTTAGAAACGCAGACAAGAAACAGGAAATAGCCGTAAGAAAGTATCCTTCGGTCTATTCAATGAATGTAAGAAGCGAAGGTACAAATGATTTTGAAGAGAAGAATCATCTGTACACGATACAGTTCTCCAGCAACAAGTATGCTACAGATTACACCATTGCCAAACCTGTAGTCAACAATGAGAATATGTCTGCAGACAATACGGTATCTCCTGCTTACATCCTTGCATCAACCGCAAAGGGTGAAACAATAGTCAAGGATAATCAGGCAGCAAGAGATTACTGTAAAAAGTATCAGGAAAAGGCTACAACTTATAAGGGGGAAAATCTCGAACTGAATGGTTGGCGACTTCCTACAAAGGAAGAAATCAACAGAATCTATAAGTTAGGCAACGAAGATAAGGCTATAAGCAATCAGCTGCTGAGAGGCGAATCCTATTGGACGCTGGATGGAGACAAGACCGTGAGGAACGACAACAACCCGCAGAACGGTACCTACGTTCGCTGCGTCCACGACCTGACTCCGGGAGAAATAGAACTGATAGAGAAACAAGGTGAAAAGTAAAGAAGGTAAATGACATGAAAGAAATAAAATTATATATCGGAATCATAGCAGTCCTGTTAACAGCAATGTTGACAGGCTGTTCTGACAGTATAGCCGACAGCGAACCTTCTAAAGACGAAACCGAAGAAGGTTACTACACAGCCAGTTTCAATGTATCCATCCCCAACTTCGAACAACAGGTAACCCGAAGCACCGTGTTCATGAATGAAGGAATTCCGAAAGACAGCATGAAACTCTTCTGCTTTGATAATGAAGGTCAGTTTATAGGTTTCGGCAAGGTTACAGAATTTAAAGAAATCAAAGGATTCACAAGAGACAATTATGGTACAATTCATGATGATGGAGACATTCATCCGAATGGAAGCACAGAACCACATAATTTCTATGCAACCATACCAAACCAAACGTCCCGTATCCATCTGGTTGCCAACACAGGAAGCCAATACCAAACCATCAACTGGGGCAACCAGGCAAATTGGGTAGGTATGCATGAGAATATGCTCATGACTACATTTGAAACAGAACATGGTGAAAACCAGGCTGCCTATATACGCTATTGGGGATATATCAAGAAAGACTCTCCAGAAGAACTGAAAGAGTATCTGAAACCAGATAACAAAAAGAAAGATTATATCATTCATCTCATCAGAGACAGAGCGAAGATTTCTGCAGACTGGAGCGATTCGGTAAAGAAAGCAAATCCTGGTATAATAAACGACTTTAAAATGACAGTCATCAATGGTGTGGCTTACGGAACGCTGGCTCCCTTCAACAGAGACAGTCTGTTATTCAACCCTACTACAGGAGATGATGAGTGGGTATGGAAGGTAAATTATGTTACCCCAGCCATCAACACCCGAAGACTGAAAGGTGATGTTGGTCAGATGTTCAACCCGACAGGTGCTTTCGAAGAGCACAATCTGCCAACAGATCCTGCTAAAGTGATTTTATGGCATGATGGCCTCTATTACCTGATTTACTTACAGGACAGCAATAATAAGCCATACGCCATCAAGCGTAATTATGAATATAAAATCATCATTGATAAGCTGGATAAGAGCTATGGCAATTCTAATTCTGAGGTAGCATTGAAAAGTGCACCGGCAAACAACCCTTGGATTAGAGTAGAACAGATTGTACCGGGCGTTACTGATGGAAATTACGAACTGGCTATCGTCGGAGGTACTTATAAGACTGTAAATACAGGTGAAAATACTGAGCAGACGGTAAAGTTCACTTATAAGGGCGATGATGCAGCCAACAAGGATACTACGGAATTCGTGGCTTTATGGACTGAGAACCTGTCATTCGGAACTGCAGCTGCCCCAAAGGTTACCGACTATACTTATGACGAAGCATCAAAGACCGGTACCGGTACCATCACCTATTGGCTGGACAAGATAGACAAGACCTGGCGAGAAGGCATCATCTACCTCACCGACAAGAAGCATGGACTCAACAGAAACATCCATCTCTATAGTGTGAGTGAGGCTAATTATGACTTCAAAAATGCCAATAATATAAGTGCAACATTGAACAGCGAAGGAGATTTCACCATCACCATTCCTGAGGATTACCCTGACGGACTGCTGCCAGTGAATTTCAAAATCGCATCCAATGATATCAATCCAAAGGACTGGAAGGTAGAAATAGGTAATACTGAAGCCGAAACGGAAGGCAAATGCAAAACAGGCAGCTGGTTTACCTATAAGGCTGAAGTAATCCAGAGGAATTCAGGAACTCTTCTGGAGGAGGGAAAAAGAAAGTATACATATACCTTTAAGTTGAGGAATGTGCGCAGCAATGCCAAAAAAGGTGACAAGGGATGCTTCTGGCTGAAGGCTGATAACTTCAACCAAGGAAAGGCCAAGAAGTTTGAATTCACCTATAAGTAGTAAGTCTTAGAAAAGTTTAGTTCATATATCTGTATCGGGGCGCATATCGTTTCAAAATTTAAATGCCCCCAAATATCAATGAAATAGGTAATAAAATAATTATCATTTACTATACAAATAGTATGCGGGAACCAATAAATTAAACTAGACTGGTCGTTGGAACTGTAGTTGCCGAGGTGATCTCACCTTCTATAGTTCCGCGGCTTTTTT
>ULUS01038237.1_pt1 | contig 14744 bp, 15 predicted proteins | sample 1958761 | NCBI WGS metagenome assembly ULUS01 (sample SAMEA4835767, study PRJEB28245) | human gut metagenome | biome: gut microbiome; material: fecal sample | place: Denmark | collected 2008
ATCTATATCTGCTTAAACACATTTTTTAGCCAGCAAGGAGTGTTATCATGTTTGAAAAATTTTTCCATGAAGTAACCGGTCCCTACATCTGGGGTCTGATTCTGCTTTTATCCCTGCGTGCCATCTTCTCTTCCGTGCGCAAAAAGGATTATCCGCACGCTGCCGCTTTTATCGTCGTAGCCATTGCTGCCGCATTTATGACAGCAAGCGCACTTGACATGCTTCCGCCTGCTATAGCAGAAATATTTGCATAAGAAAAAGGCTGCTGCGCAGCGACCTTTTTACAAACTTAAACGCCGCTTTACGCGGCGTTTTTTGTGCTTATTTTCAGTTGATGCCGGTTACATCAAAGCCGGTATCCTCAACAGCAGCCTTCAAAACTGCATCATCCAGGCCTGTGCCCTCAATAACCGCATTATTGTTTTCCAAGGAAACAACAACACTTGTTACACCTGCTACAGCAGCAAGTGCTTCCTTAACGGCGCCAACACAATGTTGGCAATGCATACCTTCAATAGCAATAGTCTTAGTCATAATAAAATCTCCTTTGCAATTACAATTTTATAAAACGCAGTCTTAGTGCGTTAGTAACAACAGAAACACTGCTGCAGCTCATCGCCGCCGCTGCAATCAGCGGATTCAGCAGCCAGCCGAAGGCTGTATAAAATACACCTGCGGCAAACGGAATACCGACGGCATTATAAATAAAGGCCCAGAAAAGATTTTCCTTGATATTGGTCATCACGCTGCGGCTTAAGGAAATTGCTTTCGCCACATCCAACAAGTCGCTCTTAATCAAAACCATATCAGCAGCTTCAATCGCAATATCTGTGCCGGCACCGATAGCAATACCTATATCGGCACGCGCCAACGCCGGCGCATCGTTGATGCCGTCGCCTACCATGGCGACAATATGGCCCTCCTGCTGCAGCTTGCGTATTACCGCTTCCTTATCCTGCGGAAGTACCTGAGCAACAGCCTCATCTACTCCCACCTGCGCACGAATGGCTTCCGCCGTCGCCTGGTTATCACCTGTTACCATCAGCACACGCAGGCCCATTGCCTGCAGCTTGCCGATAGCCTCCCTGCTCGTAGGCTTTACGGTATCGGCAACAGCAATACAGCCTAAAAGCTCGCCTGCACGGACAAAATATAACGGTGTTTTTCCCTGAGCCGCCAGCTTGTCATACCGTTCCATCAAACTGCTGACATCAACATTCAACGCCTCCAGCAGCTTGAGATTGCCTGCCGCACATTCAGCTCCCGCAAGCTCCGCTGTAACACCCTGACCAGGGATTTGCTTATAATTGCCGGCTTCCGGCAAAACAAGCTGCTTTGCTTCAGCAGCAGCAACAATAGCTTCACCCAACGGATGCTCCGACAGCTTTTCCAGTCCTGCGGCAAAGGCCAGCAATTCATTTTCCGTAATCTTTATAGGTAAAATATCCGTCACCACCGGCTTGCCCGCTGTAATCGTACCTGTTTTGTCTAAGATAACGGTATCAATCTTATACGCTGTTTCCAACGCTGTTGCCGATTTAATCAGAATGCCGCTCTTGGCACCACGCCCCGTTCCTACCATAATCGCTGTCGGTGTTGCCAATCCCAAAGCACAGGGGCAGGAAATGACGAGCACCGAAATAGCTATCGTCAGTGCAAAATGCCAGCTTGCGCCCAGCGCCAGCCAGACAACCGCCGCAAGCACGGCAATGCCTATAACGGCAGGCACAAAATAGCCGCTCACCTTATCAGCTAGCTTGGCAATAGGCGCTTTAGAAGATGTTGCCTCATCCACCAGCGCAATAATCTTCGCTAAAGCAGTATCAGCGCCAATCGCAGTCGCTTCCATCTTAAAGTAACCGCTTCTGTTAATAGTGCCGCCGATAACCTTGTCACCGATTGTTTTATCTACCGGCAGGCTTTCACCCGTCAGCGCACTTTCGTCCAGGGCAGCGCTGCCCTCAATAATTTTGCCGTCCACGGGCACGGACGCACCACTTTTTACAATCAGCACATCGCCCGTAACTACCTCCTCTACAGGAATTTCTCCCTGCAGACCGTGGCGTTCGACAAGCGCCGTCTTCGGCGTAAGATTCATCAGCGCCTTAATCGCATCAGAGGTGTGGCTTTTTGCCCGCGCCTCCATAAACTTGCCGACAGTTACAAGTGCCAAAATTACGGCACTCGCTTCAAAATATAAAGCATCGGCAAAGCCCGGCAGCAAATCAAGACGGTTATGTCCAAAGGCATACGCCATGCCAAATACAGAATACAAACCGTAAATAAACGACGCGCCGCTGCCTACGGCAATCAGCGAATCCATATTAGGCGCACCGCTTAAAAGATTGCGCACACCGTGGATAAAATACTTGCGGTCGATAAAGAGCACCGGAATACACCACAGCATCTGCAGCAAAGCGTTAATCAGCTCGTTTTCCTGCCCCAGAATAAAGCTTGGCAGCGGCCAGCCCCACATGCGCCCCATGTGCTGATAAAAGACAAGACCGGCAAAAAGCAGCGAGCCGATAAGACGCTGGCGCATCTCCTCCATCTCCTGTGCCGCCGTATCCTGCTGAGGTACCGGTGCTGCAACATTTGCAGCATGCACTCTCGCGCCAAAACCCAGCTTTTCAATGCGGGCGATAATTGCTTTTTCATCCACAACACTTTCGTCAAAGGTAACGTGTGCATTATTTTTCAGCAGATTAACGCTCATCTGCTCTACACCCTGCATCCTGTTGACAACCTTTTCGATGCGCGAAGAGCAGGCACTGCAGCTCATGCCTGTTATATCAAGTAATTGTTTTTTCATCGTGGCTCCTTTCGCTTACTATCTATTTGACGTAAAAATTTTTATCTGCTATTATTATAGCAAACGCTACCTTTATTTCAAGAATGCACTATTTAGGTAGATAGTATGCAAAAAGATACTGTAAAGATATATAATTTTTGCTGCACAAGGCAGACATATGATTTTTTCATAGCATAATAATATCTTAGTCGCCTTGCTCTTTGCAGAAAGGAAACTCCAAATGAAAGACACTATTAACGTCAACTGTCCCGTTGCCGCCACGCTGCAGCTTATCGGCGGCAAATATAAAGCATTGCTCCTGTGGCATCTGTCCGGCAAAATTCTGCGCTTCAACGAGCTGCGCCGCCTCGTCCCCGAGGCCACACCCAAAATGCTCACCCAGCAATTACGCGAGCTGGAAGGTGACGGCTTGATTGCTCGCAAGGTGTACGCCGTCGTACCGCCTAAGGTTGAGTACAGCCTGACGCCGCGGGGCGAAAGCCTCTTTCCTATTCTGCAGGCCATGTACGCCTGGGGCAGCAAGCTTTTAGAGGGCGAAGGCATCTGCCCGGAATGCTCCATGAAGCCTGTGGAAGCAGAACATTGCTGCTGCCACGATAAAAACAAATAGAAACGAAAAACTTCGGTAGAACGATGACACTTAGCGTTCTACCGAAGTTTTTTATTTGCTGTTCTTTTCGAAAAATATGCAACTTCTTATTACTATCCGAAATCGCTTGATACTTCATAAATTCAGCAAACCGCCAACACAAAAAGCACGCTGCAGCCTGCACTTTCGCGCAACCCACAGCGTGCTCTTATAATACTTAAAATCAGCCGATTTCTGCTTCCTTTTCAGTACCGCGAACGTTGATTGGATGGTTGTTTTCGTCAACCATTACAACCTTCGGTACATAAGTTTTAGCTTCTTCCTCGGTCATAAGGCTGTAAGCGATGATAATAACAGTATCGCCAACCAGAACTTTACGTGCAGCAGCACCGTTCAGGCAGATAACACCGCTGCCACGCTCACCGGCGATAACATATGTTTCCAGACGGTTACCGTTGTTGTTGTCAACGATTTGTACACGCTCTCCCGGAAGAATACCGGACAGCTCCAGCAGCTCGCTGTCGATAGTAATGCTGCCCATATATTCCAGATTAGCCTGGGTTACGGTAGCGCGATGAATTTTGCCATGGTGCATAGTATAAAGCATATTATTTCTCCTCCAAAACTACATTATCAATCAGACGTGTGGTGCCGAATTTAACAGCTACAGCCAGCAGGTTGCTGCCTGCCATCGGAGCTGCTACAGGTTTCAATTCCGGCAGTGCATAAATTTCAACATAATCAATATCAGACATGGACTCTTCTTTAATGGAAGCGGTAACAGCCGCAGTAATCTTAGCAGCGTCACGCTCACCTGCTTCGTACTGCTCCTTAGCAGCCTTCAGGCTACGGCTCAGTACCAGAGCTGCTTTGCGCTCTGCTTCATTCAGATAGGTGTTGCGGGAGCTCTTTGCCAAACCGTCAGCTTCGCGGACAATCGGCATAATGCGCAGCTGGATATTGAAGAACAGGTCTTTTACCATGCGCTTCAGAACCTCAACCTGTTGTGCGTCCTTCTGGCCGAAGTAAGCACGGTCAGGTTGTGCCAGGTTGAACAGCTTGGTAACAACGGTAGTTACACCGCGGAAGTGAATCGGACGGGTACGGCCGCACAGAACCTTGGTAATATCACCGGTTACTTCTACCCATGTTGCATCTTCGCTCGGATACATTTCCTTCGGAGCCGGAGCGAAAACTACGTTAGCGCCCATGCTTTCTGCCAGCTTGCAGTCTGCTTCCAGAGTACGCGGATAAGCGTCCAGATCTTCGTTAGGACCGAATTGAGTCGGGTTTACGAAAACGCTGACTACAACAAAGTCATTTTCCATGTTAGCTGCTTTAATCAGGGATGCATGGCCTTCATGCAAAGCACCCATAGTAGGCACCAGGCCGATGGTCAAACCCTGAGCTTTAGCTGCTGCAACCTCTTCGCGCAGCTCTGCAACTGTATGTACTAATTTCATTTTGAATTACCTCACTTTATTTATAAAAGTATTAATATAATTTTTCTAAAACAGCATCGTCAATCTTAAAGGTATGCTCAGGAGCAGGGAAGGTTCTTGCCTTAACATCGGCAATATATTCCTTTACTGCTTCTACGGTAGTATCATGCAGATTAGCATACTTCTTAACAAATTTCGGGCAGAAGCCGGTGGAAACTCCCAAAAGGTCATTGCATACGAGCACCTGACCGTCGCAGCCGTTGCCGGCACCTATACCGATGGTAGCCATGGTTTTCAGCTCGCTGGTTACCTTAGCAGCCAGTGCGGCCGGAACGCATTCCAGCACGCAGGCAAAAGCACCTGCAGCCTCCAAAGCCTTGGCATCATCAATCATTTTTTGTGCAGCGGCAATATCCTTGCCCTGTACCTTGAAGCCGCCCAGCTGATTTACAGATTGCGGAGTCAGACCGATATGAGCACATACCGGAATGCCGGCCTGTGTCAGACGCTCTACGAGAGGTACTACCTCAGAGCCGCCCTCCAGCTTAACTGCAGTGCAGCCTGTTTCCTTCAGGAAACGTGCCGCATTATACATTGCGTCAACAATGCTTGCCTGATAGCTCATAAACGGCATATCGCCAACTACTAAAGCAGTGCTGTTGCCACGCATAACAGCCTTGGTATGATGAATCATTTCATCCATCGTTACTGGGACTGTGGAATTATATCCTAAAATTACGTTACCCAGGGAATCACCTACAAGAATCATATCTACGCCTGCTTCGTTCACGTTGCGGGACATTGCTACGTCGTAAGCGGTTATCATCGTGATAGGTTCGCCATTTTGCTTCATTTCCTTAATCGTTGCGACTGTTACTTGTTTGTTAGCCATAATATCCTCCAAGCAAATTTCTCAGCTCATCAGCTGCATTTTCGTCAATAGTGCCATTAGCAAGGGCCAGCGAGTTTGTCGCCAGGCCCAGAGAGCAATAGGCAGGAATTACATCTGCCGGTAAGGCAGCAAGATGTTTCGCTACCGTGCTGACATCACCGCGGGCAATTGGTCCCGTCAGGACCGCTGCAGGATTTTGCGTAGCCTGCAAATTAGCCGCTGTGCCTTTGAACAAGGGAAGCAGTGCTTCCCAGGCAGCTTCATTGCTGCCGGTCCAGCGCGCCATCAGCTGCGCCGCCATAGCCTCCACCGCTACGGCGTAGTTAGAGCAGATACACGCTGCCGCATGGTAGGCCGCACGTTCTTCAGCAGGAACACTGAACGCTTTGCCGCCAAAAAGTTCTACGAGCTTTTTGCCTGCGTCCTGCGCTTCGCTGTCACCGTCCAACGCCATATACACACCTGCAAGCTTTGTATTGCCGCCGGCAAAGCTTTGCAGCGGATGCAGGCTGCCTACGTGTGCGCCCAGCTGAGCAAGCGGAGCCAAAGGCTCCAATCCCACACTGCCGCTCACATGCAGTACAACCTTAGCCGCCGGTGTCACGCTTTGCGCTAGCTCCTCCGCTACCGTACCAATTAACCGGTCCGGTACGGTAAGCAACAACACGTCCGCTGCCTGCCACAGCTTCGCGTTATCCGTCGCCGTTACACCAAACTGCTGTGCCAGCTGTGCGCTGTGCTGCTCAGATGCAGCCGTAATACCGACCAGCACGCCTGCTTCACGCAAGCTTGCAGCCAGACGGCTGCCAACGCGGCCACCGCCAATAATACCAACCTTCAAGATTGCCCTCCCTTCTGACCACAGGAGACGCTGTGTAAATTCAAGGCTATGGAATTGCCGATTAATGCCGAAGCATATAAAAAAGCGCATTCCGGTACGGAATGCGCATAGTTAGCCTGTTTGCGTCTTCGTCCCGGTCTTATAGATCCAAGCGAGTATTGACTTAAAAATTTTTCAGAAGTAAGCTTTACTGTTAACTGCTCCAGCTCATCCTAAATGCTACTGTGCATCAGTAAATTTTACCGCACTTATAATAGCATAGAAACGCGCAGTTTGCAAGCAAAATATGCTATAATGAAAGAAAAACGCAAGGAGGTCATCAGCATGCCCTATGTAAACATCAAAATCACCAAAGAAGGTAACGTTACACCTGAGCAGAAGCGTGCTCTCATCGAAGGCGCAACCAATCTTCTGCATGACGTTCTAGGCAAAAACAAATCTACCACCGTTGTCACCATCGACGAGGTTGATACAGATAACTGGGGCATCGGCGGCATACCGGTAACCGAAATCCGTAAAAACGCAGCAGCAAAAAAATAATTTTTTCCTTTTTATTAAGATGATTCTTCGTTAACCACAAAATAAGCAAAGATTGACAGTTATAACCACAAAATATGGCTGTCAATCTTTTTTTATGCCCAACCGACATGGTTAACCATACTATTTTGCTAGGTTGACATTAAAATCTTCACAGCGTATACTTAAGCTATAACAAAGTTAACCATATAGAATTTTAAGTTAACCAAAATAAATTACGAAGGTGAAAATTATGAGTAAAGGTCTTTTCATTACAGCAATCGGTACAGATATCGGTAAAACATACGTTACCGGCCTGCTTGTTAAACGCTTACGCGATGCAGGCGTCAACGCAGGCTATTACAAAGCAGCGCTGAGCGGCGCCGAAGAACAGCCTGACGGCACCTGGCTGCCGGGCGACGCAGTCTTTGTTGCTAAAACCGCCAACATCCCGGAAAAACCGGAAAACCTTGTTTCCTACATTTATAAGGAAGCAGTTTCTCCGCATCTGGCAGCACTGCGCGAGGGCAATCCCGTAGAAATGGAAAAGATTGAAGCTGATTATCAGGCTTCCCTTGCCAAATATGATTACGTTACCATGGAAGGCAGCGGCGGCATCATCTGCCCCATCCGTTGGGACGAAGAGCACATCCTGCTCGAGGACATCATCAAGAAGCTTGATTTGGGCGTATTGGTAATCTCCAACGCAGCGCTCGGTTCCATCAACAACTGCGTACTGACCATCTCTTACCTCAAGCAGAAAGACATTCCCGTCCGCGGCATCATCCTTAACAACTACGACGGCAGCAACTTCATGCAGGCCGACAACAAGCGTATGATGGAAGAAATTACAGCGGTCCCCGTACTTGCCTGCGTACCGCCGAATGCCAGCGAGCTGGATATTGATGTAGAAGTGCTTAAAGGATTATATAAATAAAAATCAACAGCCCCCTTTAGTCTCGCTAAAGCTCGACAGTTCCCCCGAGGGGGAACTAAGAAAGTTCGACCGCAGATCTTGCCTGCCCCTACGGGGAAAGTGCCGAATAACGTGAGGCGGAAGGGGGAATAAACAATAATGACACAAAACTCAGGAGGAAGAAAAAATGAACGATAGAGTAGCAGATTTACAAAAAAGAGATTTAGCCCACATCTGGCATCCCTGTTCCCAAATGAAGGACTACGAAACCTTACGTCCTATCATCGTTGACCACGCTAAAGGCCCCTACCTCTACGCAGCCGACGGCACCGAATATCTTGATATCATCAGCAGCTGGTGGTGTAACCTTTTAGGTCACTGCAATCCCAAAATCAACGCCGCCATTAAAGAGCAGATTGAACAATTAGAGCACGTTATCTTCGTTAACTTCACCCACGAGCCTGCTATTAAGCTGTGCGAAGAGCTGGTTGATGTTCTCCCCAAAGGTTTGAACAAATTCAACTTCGCCGACAACGGCTCCTCTTCCGTAGAAATCGCACTGAAAATCGCTTTCCAATATCAGCTGCAGACCGGTCACCCGGAAAAACAGCGCTTCATGTGCCTCAGCGAAGGTTATCACGGTGAAACCATCGGCGCTCTTTCCGTAGGCAGCATGGACCTGTTCGCACAGATGTATAAACCCATGATGATGAACAACATCCATGTAAAGGCACCTGATTGCTACCGTTGCCCGTTTGCCAAAGACCGCGAGCATTGCCAATGCGAATGCTTCAAATTTGCTGAGGAAGAATTTGCCAAACACGCAAAAGAAACCGCTGCAATTATCGTTGAGCCTATCGTGCAAGGCTGCGCAGGCATGCGTATCTATCCGCCTCTCTACCTGCAAAAGCTGCGTAAGCTCTGTGATGAGTACGGCGTACTGCTGATTGCCGACGAAATTGCTACCGGCTTCGGCAGAACCGGCAAAATGTTCGCCTGCAACCATGCGGGAATTACTCCTGATATCATGACCATCAGTAAGGCACTCACCGGCGGTTATCTGCCGATGGCTATTGTCTGCACCACAGACAAAATTTACGATGCCTTCTATGACGATTACAACAAAGGCAAGCAGTTCATGCACAGCCACACCTATGCCGGTAACCCTATCGGCTGCGCTACCGCCCTTGCTGTACTCAAGATTATGAAGGAAGAAAAAATTCTCGAGCATGCTGCGGAAAAAGCAACATATTTCCACAATGCGCTCATGGATAACTTCGGCGCTCATAAAAACATCGGTGAAATCCGTCATATCGGCCTGATTAACGCTATGGAGCTTGTTACCGATAAGGATAAGAAAATCGGCTTCGACGGCGACCTGCGTATAGGCTACGAAATTTATAAAAAAGCACTTACCCACGGTCTGTTGCTACGTCCTCTGGGTAACGTCATCTACTTCAACCCGCCGCTGAATATCGAAAATAAAGATCTGGATAAGGCCATAGCACTGGCTAAACAGTCTATGGATGAAGTTTTAAAGTAAGGAGCAAATAAATGAAAGATTTGAGTATGAAAGAGCTGACTACTATCGCTTTGTTAGGTGTCTTGATTCTGATTTCAGGTTCTTTTAAAATCCCTTCGCCAATTGCCGGTGGCGAATTCCAGTTATCTGCACCAATCGCCGTACTCATCTGCGCCTGCTTCGGCTTTAAACGCTACATTATCGCAGGTATCCTTGCCAGTATGCTGGGAATGATGCTCGGCATGCACAACATCATCAACGTACTTGTACAGATGGTATTCCGCGTTGTTGCCGGTGGCACCATGGCCCTGCTCGGAACTAATCTGCTTACTGTTGCTGTCAGCGGCCCGCTCGGAACCTTCGCTGCCCGCCTCGTACTGTGGCAGGTTACCGGTGTAAACTGGATAGTACTCACCGCCGCAGCCTTCCCCGGTATGATTTTTACCGCAGTTGCTGCCGGTGCATTCTATAAGCCCGCAAAACAGCTGCTTACCAAAGTTGCTTTGCTCAGAGGCTGATAAATAGTTTAGAGAAGCCCCCTTTAGTCTCGCTAACGCTTGACAGTTCCCCCAGGGGAACTAAGAAAGTTCGACCGCAGATCTTGCCTGCCCCTTGCACTCTTCGAGTATAACACGATCAACATTTTTCATTACATGAAAAATGGGTCTTAGTATAGGGAAGGTGCCGAACATAGTGAGGCGAAAGGGGGCAAATTTTAACACTTAATTCATAAATACAAAGGAGATTTCCCTATGCCTTTATACAGCATCAAAATGCGCGCATCCAAAGGTGATTTACATGTCAGCGGCGCAGAACGCATTATCCCGCAAGCCGATATCAGCAGCGCTGTCAGCGCACTTACCGAGCGCGCTCTGCATCACGGCCTCGGCCGAGCAGACTTCATCAACGTCAAAATGGAAGAGGTCGCACCGGAAAAGCTGCAATATCTCGACGCTCTGCCTGTCAGCAAACGACCTGCCGACACAGTAGAGGAAACCTATAAAATCATGAAGAAAATGCTCTGCGAGCTGGGATTGGAAGCCAAGGCAGATGCATTAATCGACCTTCTGCGTCACAACCATCCTATACGCGGTGCAGTTCTCTATGACGTCGCCACAAACTCCAGACTTGAACCCGACCACGAGCGAGGCATCCGCGTAACCTATATGGATGCCGAAGGAGCAGCGAGCAACTGTAGCGGTAAAAACCATTTCCGTGAAGCCATCGTATTGGCTACCAAAGTTGTTAACGCCCCCGGCATCATCGCCGAGCTGTGCCTTTCCGATGATCCCGATTACCTCGTCGGCTACCTAGCTTCCTTAAAGCATGGTTATGTACGCCTCATGCCGATGAAGGAAATGGGCAATCCGCACGGTGGCCGTGTATTTATCTTTGACAGCACCAAGGCTAAGGCCGAGGATGCTATCAATTACCTGGAAAAGCAGCGTGTACTTGTACGCGGACTCCCAGTTGAAAAGCCTGCTAATCCAAACCCGGAGCAGATTTTTGCTGACGAGCTGAAACAGCTTAAGGAGCAGAATCTTTACCGCTCCCTGCGCACCATGGATAGTGAGCAGAGTAAATACATTGAAATGCAGGGACGCAAGGTTTTAATGCTGGCCTCCAACAGCTATCTTGATTTGGCAGCAGATACCCGCGTTAAGCAAGCCGCTGCCGAAGCTGCGCTTCAATGGGGTGCAGGCAGCGGCGGCAGCCGTCTGACTACCGGCAATACCGCACTGCACGAAGCACTCGAAAGCAAGCTGGCACAGTTCAAGGGTACGGAAGCAGCATTAGTATTCAACACCGGTTACATGGCCAACGTCGGCATTATTTCCGCCCTCTGCAACAGTGAAAGCGTTATCTTCAGCGACGAATACAATCACGCCAGCATCATCGACGGCGCACGTCTTTCCAAAGCGCGCATCGTTGTCTATAAGCACAATGATATGCAGGACCTGGAAGCGAAAATCCTTGCTACCCCCTGCAGCAGGGGATTGATTGTCAGCGACGCAGTTTTCAGTATGGACGGTGATATCGTCGACCTGCCTGCTCTCGTCGCACTCGGCCAAAAGTATCATCTGCTCACGATGATTGACGAAGCACATGCCACCGGCGTTATCGGCAAAACCGGTCACGGTACTGTTGAGCATTTCGGCAATACCGTTCGCCCTGACATTCTCATGGGTACGCTCAGCAAAGCACTCGGCGCCGAAGGCGGTTACGCCTGCGCCAGCAAGGTAATCATTGAATATCTCAAGAATAAAGCTCGCAGCTTTATCTTCGCCACCTCGCAGACTCCTGCAACGCTCGCTGCTGCATTGCGAGCAATCGAGGTACTGAAGGAAGAACCGCAACGTGCGCAAAATCTGCAGCACAACGTAGAGTTTTTCTTAAACGCTCTACATGCTGAAGGCGTAGAAGCCTACTCTCCCACCGCCATCATTCCTATTATCATCGGCGATGAGAAGTCCGCTCTGCAGGTTGCTGACGAGCTGTTGGCAAACGGCGTGCTCGCCCCCGCTATCCGCTATCCGACGGTAGCAAAGGGTACTGCGCGCCTGCGCGTTGCCCTCATGGCAACGCACACCGAAGCGGAGCTGTCGCAGACAGCGAAGCTGATCGGTGCGGCAATCAGAAAGTATAAAAAATAAAGCACCAAAAGGCAAGGCCTAGGAACATACATCCTAAGACCTTGCCTTTTAATTTTTATAAACCAGCTTATTTATGCTCAGCCACATCCTCGGCATCAAGCACCTTAATTCCACGTGCAGAAAGCAACTTGGCGAACACGCCCTGCCCTTTTATCTTCTTACCGCTGAAGCTGCCGTTATAAATTTCCTTCACGCCGCAGCTGGGACTGCGTGATTGCAGGATTGCCAAATCCACCTTATTCTCCAAAGCAACTGCCAATGCCTCCTGTGCACCCTTGCGAAATTCATTGTCCACACTGACGCCTTCCTTGTTCGTCACTACGCCGTCAACAATTTCTGCCGGCAAGCGAGGCGTAGACAGCCCGCCCAACTGCTCCGGGCAAACACCAATCACCTCATGGCCTTCGATAAAACCCAGCACGCCTTGATTTAAGTTATTACCGCCGTTATACTTACAGTTTTTGCCTAATAAGCAGGCACTCACGAGAATCTTCAAAGAAACATTCCTCCGTTATTCTAAAAATAAGCTGCTAACATACCGGATGCTAACAGCTTATTTCATTTTTATTCTTCCTTGCTTATTTCTACAGGAACTTCCGGCAGCTTGCCATCAATGCTGCGGAATTTTAAAACCGCCTATACCGATAAGAATACGTGGATTTTTCGTCAAGCCGGAAATAATATACGCCACGTTTGGGGGTGCCTTCACATAACAGGTCTTAGCCGCAATAATAAATAAAACCAGGGAAATAATAATGAGAAAAACAATTCCATAAGTCAAAATAATTCCCCCTTTATCATCTGAACGCTTTAAGTAAATCATAGCATAGGCAATCATGAAAGACAAGGAAATTATTCGTTACATTTTGAACATTAGCACAATGCTTTAAAAGTCTATGACAAAAACAGGATAATCTTTTTACAGCAATTAATCCAACAATCAAAAAAGTTTTGGGAAGATTCTTCGAAGCTTTGCGGTCTTGCTAAGTTAGGCAGAGCAACAATTTCTAAACACATCAAAATATGCTTCAAACCAACAATTAAATACCTCACATTAACAACAAAATATGCTCGTGGTAAAATCATCATAATTTATCAGAGGAATTGTAGCGCTCAAGCTATTGAAGTGGGATAGGATTCAAACGAATTTCATCCCGCTTTTTTAGATAAATTATGGCAACATTCAACCCATAAAAGCTCTCATAGCTACTTATGTAACGAAAGGAGTTTTTAACAATGCAAATCAACAAACCCGAAAATACTTTACAAAATATTTCTGTCGGCAGCAAAGAAATCAATGCAGCGCGTGTCGCCTTCTTCCTACCAGGCTTCGTCATTTCCACCTGGGCACCGATGATTCCTATGGTCAAAGCACGCCTGAACCTTGAAGCGGATGTACTTGGCCTTTTGCTTCTGTGCATCGGTATCAGCGCTTTTATCTTTATGCCTTTAGCCGGCGCACTCGTACAACGCTTTGGCTGCAAAAAAGTCGTCATCACAGGTGCAACGCTGATGCCACTAATTTCCGTGCTGCTTTCTTGCCTGCCAAACATCTGGAGCTATGCCATTGCGCTTGCATTCTTTGGGGCAGTCATGGGCGCAACGGATGTCAGCATGAACACCAATGCCGTTATTGTGGAAAGGCTTGCCGGTCGCAGACTACTCAGCGGTATGCATGCCTTTTGGAGTATCGGCTGCTTTGCCAGCGCAGGTCTTTTCAGCGTTTTGGCATCTTCAGGCTCAAACGTAACACTCATCGCCACACTACACTGCGCTATCGTTTTAGCGTTACTGGCAGTTTTCGGCCGTCACTTACTGGATTATAAAATCCCCGGCGGCGAAAAGGCCTTTGCTATCCCACGCGGCATTGTTATCGTTTTAGGCATTCTCGCCTGCATTTCCTTCCTTGTTGAAGGTGCAGTTATGGATTGGAGCGGCGTACTGCTCACCGAAGTGAAAAATATGGATATAGCGTTGGCAGGCACAGGTTACGCTATCTTTTCCGTTGCTATGCTCATCATGCGTCTTTTAGGCGATAAAACTGTGCAATTCTTAGGCGAACAAAAAGCTGTTATCGGCGGCAGCATCGTCACGGCAGCAGGCTTTGCGCTCGTAGTTGTTTTAGATAACCTGTATCTAAATGCCTTTGCCTTCATTCTCATCGGCCTTGGTTGTGCCAACATTGTCCCTGTGTTTTATTCACTTTTAAAATACCAGAAGGGCATGCCTATCAGCGCTGCGGTAACTTCCGTAACCAGTTTAGGTTATACAGGTGTTATTCTAGGCCCCGCACTTTTAGGCTTTGTCGCCCACGGTATCAATATCAGCGCGGTATTCGAACTGGTTGCCTTATTGCTTGTCATTGAAGCAGGAATTGCCAAGTACGTTTTCTGCAAGCTGAAAATGTAAAATACGTCATATATCAAAACGAGCTGATTTTAGCAGCAACGCTAAAGCCTGCTCGTTTTTGATTGCAAAAGTTTTGGGAAGCTTTTTCCCAAAACTTGGCGATTCTGTATGAGGCTGGGACAAAACCACCCTCTCAAACTAAAGAAGGACT
>ULUS01037833.1_pt1 | contig 14740 bp, 9 predicted proteins | sample 1958761 | NCBI WGS metagenome assembly ULUS01 (sample SAMEA4835767, study PRJEB28245) | human gut metagenome | biome: gut microbiome; material: fecal sample | place: Denmark | collected 2008
TATTCCCCTTCTGTTTGCTATGGGTGTTGCCCAGGGAATGGCAAAGAAGGAAAAAGGAATCGCTGTATTTGCAGCAACCGTTGGTTATCTGACGTTAAATGTTGTAATGAGCGTATATTTAAAAGCAACCGGTACTTTAGCTGATCCTGCTGTTGCAGCACAGGTAGGACAGGGTACAGTTCTTGGAATTCAGACTTTAAAGATCGAAGCTATGGGTGGTCTGATCGCCGGATTGGTAGCTGCTAAGGTTGCAGATAAGTTTTACCGTTTGGAACTTCCGTTGGCATTTGCATTCTTCGGCGGAAAGAAATCCATCCCGATCATCACATTTGCCTGCATGATCCCCATCGGCCTTGTTGTACCGATCATCTGGAATGCACTGACCAGCTTCCTGATCAGCATTTCTTTCATCTTCACAACACCATACATTGGAAGTGCTATTTATTATGCATTAAATCGTGCACTGATCCCATTTGGTCTGCACCATGTACTTGCTTCCCTGGTACGTTTCACAGAGGCAGGCGGTACTTATATGATCAATGGACAGGAATTTGTAGGTATCTTAAATGCAACCAATGAGATCCTGTTTAACTTAGGACCTGACAGCGAATACTGGAGCCAGCTGATGCCAACATTAACCAGCTACCTTGGCGGTGCCCAGATGTTAACGACTCTGTTCCGTGTTCCGGCCATCGGACTTGCTATGTATCACACTGCTTATGCTAAGAACAAAAAGATCGCAAAGGGTGTTATCCTTACCTGCTGCCTGACTGCATTTTTAGGAAATATCACAGAGCCTCTGGAATTCTCCTTCCTGTTTATTTCACCGGCACTGTTTGTACTTTACTGTGTAATGTGTGGTATTGGCCTGCTGCCTTACCAGCTGTTCCATATCTGTATCGGTTATATCCGCGGAACTATTTTTGATTTTGGTATTTTCGGACTTCTGTACGAACATACACAGTGGATCTACCTGGTTCTGTTAGGTGCTGTAAACTTTGTTGTATTCTATTTTGTATTCAAATGGTTTATTGTAAAATTCGGACTGGAGACTCCAGGAAGAGAGGAATTTGAAGTAGAAGAATCAGCAAGCCAGCTGTTAAAAGAAAAGAACTGGCCAGCCATCGCAGCTCTTGTAGTAGAAGGACTTGGCGGAAAAGAGAACATTGTAAATGTTGAGAACTGTATTTCACGTCTGAGAGTGGATCTGAAGGATCCGAAGAAGGTAGATCAGGTCAAGATCAAAGACTCCGGCTGTGCAGGTATTTTCTTCCCGTCAGAAAAGCATATCCATGTAGTATTTGGACCTCATGTAGAGTTTGTACGCCATGCTGTAGATGACCTGCTGAAAAAATAAGAGGTGAAAAAATGAGAGCTTTATATGATTCAAAAAGCAAGCTGGATGACAGAGGCATCAAATATCTTTTAAGCGAAGAGAACAAATATAAAACCTGGCTGAAAGTGGAAGGGGCGCTTGCCCTTTCCCAGGCCAAAGAAGGTTTTATCCCGAAAGAAGCAGCAGAAGAGATTGCGTCTGTTCCTTTTGAGACCCTTGATCTGGAAGAAATGGAAAAGATCAAGGCAAAGGTGGGACATGGTTTTGTTCCATTTGTGAAAGTGCTGGTAAAAGCCTGCAAGGGAGAGGGAAAGAAATACGTTCATTATGGTGTGACTACCCAGAATATCCAGCAGACCTCCCAGCTTTACATTACCAGACAGGTAACAGAGATCTATAAAAGTTTTCTGGCTGATATTTTAAAGAACCTGGCAGCCCTGGCAAGGGATAATGCAGATGCAGTTATGCCCGGAAGGACCCATGGAAAACATGCCATTCCTATTACCTATGGATACAAGGTGTCTGTATGGATCAGTGAACTGCTTACAGGCCTTGAAAGGCTGGAAGAAGCAGAAAAAAGGATCTTTACGGTTATGATGGGCGGTGCTGTAGGCGGCTTTAACGCTACCGGCCTTACAGGACGTAAAGTCCAGGATGATGTGGCAGAACTGCTTTCCATGAGTTCCATGGAAGTTCCAAGCCGCAATATGACCCAGATGAAGGTGGAATACCTGATGAACCTGTGCCTTTTATGCAATACCTTCCATAAAATGGCAGAGGAAGTGTATTACACTGGCATTGAGGAATTCGGGGAAGTCCATGAAGGATTTACACCTGGAACCATTGGAAGCTCTACCATGCCTCAGAAGATCAACCCGAAGTTAGCCAAGGGCATTATTGCCAATTCCCAGAAGCTTTATTCTCTTCCTGCAACCGGACTTTATTCCGGAGTCCGCATGTTTGAGGGAGACAGCAGTTCTTATATGCTTTTTGACGGACTGATGGAAGAGGGAATGGAACTGGCTACGGAAGTGATCATCCGCGCAGAGGAACTGACCCGTACTTTATATGTTAATAAAGAAAGACTTCTGAAAAATGCCAATATCAACGAGGGACTGGACAACAGCGAATACGTGATGATGAATGTAGCTGCAAAGTTAGGAAAAGACGCAGCCCATCAGCTTCTTTATGATAAGGCAATGAAAACAGAGCTGGAAGGAAAGAATTACCTTCAGGTGTTGTCAGATGATGAAGTTTTATCTTCTATGTTTACAAAGGAAGAGCTGGAAAAAATGATCGCTCCTTCCAGTTATACAGGAATTTGCAGCGTTCTTGCCAGGGAATTAGCAGATAAAGCGGAAGCCAAGGCAAAAATGATGACAGAGAAATAAAGAAATAAGATAAAGGAATAAAGATGGAATGCCGGATCTGACCGGCAGGATAGAAGGAGAAAAAATGGGATTATTTGGAAAAAAGAAAGTAGATTTTGTGTCCCCGGCAGGAGGCAGACTGATGAATATTACAGAAGTGGCAGATCCTGCCTTTTCTTCTAAAATGCTGGGTGATGGATTTGCTGTGGATCTGACAGACGGAGAGATCGGTGCGCCTTTTGACGGGGAAGTAACAGCTGCGTTTCCTACGGGACATGCTTTTGGCTTAAAGAGAAAAGACGGATTAGAGTGCCTGATCCATGTAGGAATGGACACAGTCCAGTTAAATGGCAAAGGCTTTGACGTTAAGGTAAAACAGGGCCAGATGGTAAAGAAGGGAGATACCCTGGTAGTTGTTGATCTGGATGAGGTACGTGCTGCCGGAAAATCACTGGTAACACCGGTTATCTTCACAGAGGGAACACCTGTGAAAATGTTAAAGAAGGATACACAGATCTCAAGGGGAGAAGAAGATATATTAAAGTTCTGATCAAAGAGAACCTATAAGCAGGAGGAGAAGTATGCGTAAACCACATATTATTACTATCGCGGGAGCAGGAAGCGCCCGCGTTCCTGCATTGGTGGGAACACTGGTGCAGTATAAAGAACGTTTTCCGGTATCTAAAATGATCTTTTATGATATTGACGGGGAACGTATGGGAAAGATGGAGGCCTATGACTGCCTGGTATTAAAATGTTTTTACCCGGAGTGTGATGTTGTATTTACAACGGATGAGGATGAAGCCTACAGCCATACAGATTTTATTTTCTGCCAGATGCGTGTAGGAAAAACAGAAATGCGCTCCCTGGATGAGAAAATTCCTCTTAAGTACGGTCTGATCGGACAGGAGACCTGCGGTCCGGGCGGATTTGCCTATGGAATGCGCTCTTTGGGAGCCATGAAACAGATGGTGGAAAAAGTACGTTCTTATTCCAAGGATACCTGGATCTTAAACTATACCAATCCGGCAGCTATCGTGGCCTTGGGACTGGACCAGATGTTCCCGGATGATAAGCGGATCTTAAATCTCTGCGATCAGCCATTTTCCATGATGAAAAGTTTTGCAAAGATCCTGGGAGTGCCTCAGGAGATCTTAAGGGCTAAATATTTTGGTTTAAACCATTTTGGATGGTTTACAGACCTGTATGGAACAGACGGAAAGAATTATTTTGACCAGTTAAGGACCTATCTGCGTGATCATGAATTTAAGCCTTATAATGCAGAGCAGAGATCCAAATCCTGGCTGGAGACCTATGTCCGTGTAAATAAATATATGCAGTATCTGGATGAGTACGTTCCAACTACCTATCTTCAGTATTACATGTTCCCGGATGAGATCGTAAAAGAAAGTGATCCTAACTATACCCGTGCAGATGAAGCAAAAGACTCCAGGGAAAAGGATGTATTTGAAACCTGCGCAAAGGCAGTAGGCAGAGATACCATGGATCCGTCAGAAATGCTTACAAACAGTGTGTTTGGAAATCTGATGGTGGAAGTGGCAGAGTCCATTGCCTATGACCTGAACAATGAATTTGTAGTCCTGGTGCGCAATGAAGGGATCATCCCCAACTTTGAAAGCAGGGCGATCATAGAAGTAGCGGGAACTATTGGAAAAGATGGTGCAAAGGGCTATCCTTATGGTGACATCGATCCTTATTATAAGGGACTGATGGAAGGACAGTATGCTTATGAACAGCTGACAGTAGAAGCATTCCGGGAAAAGAGTTATACGAAAGCCCTGAAAGCCCTGATCTTAAATCGATCTGTGATCGATCCTTCCAAGGCAGGAGCAGTTTTGGATGACCTGATGGAAGCCAACAAAGATTACTGGTATCTTACCTGATACAGAATGGAGTGACATGGTTCTTTATTCAAACTATATTGTACTGGAACACGGGATCTTTGAAGGGTTCCTGGAACTGGAAAATGGGAAGATAAAAGGGCTTTATGAAAAATGGCAGGGAGAATATAAAGATTATTCCGACAAGATCATTTTCCCCGGATTTATTGATATCCATGTTCACGGCTGGGCTACCGGTTCTTTTTGGTTTGAGAAAACGCCCCAGTCTCTTCGGGAGATGTGTCGTACCCTGCCTTTTGCAGGCGTTACTTCTTATCTGGGAACCACAGGGGCAGATCCCATTGAGGAGATCAAGACCTGTATCCGGGCTGCTGATCAGGTCAGCGAAGAAGATCCTGAGGGAGCGCAGCTTTTAGGGGTTCATCTGGAAGGACCATTTATCAATCCTGTATACAAGGGAATGCAGAAAGAAGAATGTTGTCTGCTTCCGGATGTGACAGTGATGGAGGACCTTTATAATACCTTTAAAAATAAAAAACTGTGCCGCCATATGACCATAGCGCCGGAACGGCCGGGAGCAGATGCTGTTCTTAGATTTTGCCAGGAACACCAGATCCAGACAGCTGTGGGACACAGTGCAGCTACTTTTGAAGAGATCAAGAAAATGCGGGCCTATGGTCTTGGGGGATTTACCCACACATTCAGCGGAATGAAGGGATTTCACCACAGGGAACTTGGAACTGCAGGAGCAGCTTTGTATTTTGATGATATGATCTGTGAGTTTGCAAAGCAGACAGGAATGACGGTGTCCCATGAAGCTTTTGAGCTGGCTTACAGGATCAAGGGAAGCAGCCGTATTGTGCTGACAACAGACTGCTGTGGTCTTGCCCAGACCCAAAGCTGTTTTGATCATTACGTAAGAAAGATCCGGTTTGTAAAAGACAGGGATCAGGTGTGCTTAGAGCACTATGACGGAAAGAAAGAATGGATCGATCCAAGGGATTATCAGGCAGTAAAACAGGTGGAGATGAGTTATGCCCAGTCGGTGAAAAATATGGCAGATCACACAAAAGTGGGGCTTTACGATATCATGTTGATGACCAGCTTCAATCCGGCTCATTATATCCATGCAGATGACTGCAAAGGCAGCATCCGGCCTGGAATGGACGCAGATCTGACTATCATGGATCAGAACCTGGATCTGATCTGCGTTTACTGTCGAGGAAAGGAAATACGGGAATGAAATGTGCAGTCAGTGATTTTGACAGAACCTTATATGTGGAACGGATGATCGGTGAAGAGGATAAGAATGCGGTTTTAAACTGGCAGAAGTCCGGAAATCTCTTTGTGATCGCCACAGGAAGGAATTTAGGGACCATAAAGCCTATTTTTGAGTCTTATGGCTTTTCGCCGGATTTTTGGATCTTAAATAATGGTGCCATGATCGCAGACAGGGATGGAAAGACTCTGTTTACAAAGCTGATCCCAAGGGAAACGGCATTAGCAGTATTGCGCTATCTGCAAAGTATAAATGATGATGGAAGCGGTGTATCCCTTACAGACCGGAAAGTATGCCTCCTTTCTGAAAAAGGGACCAGTACCCAGAAAGCTTGTGATGGCGGAACGATCACAGCCGATCAGTTGGAAAGTCTGGATAATATTGTACAGATCCACAGAAGAAATCTGGACCTGAAGCATATAAAAGATCTTTGTAAAGACATTGAAGAGCGTTTTTCGGAAGTTTCTGCCTATGCAAATCTGTGGAATGGTGATATTGTAGCCAGAGGCGTAGATAAGGCAGTTGCTGTAAAATGGCTGAAAGAACATTTTCCGCAGATCGAAAAGATCCGTTGTATTGGAGACAGTGTCAATGATCTGGGAATGGTACGGGCCTACCAGGGAGCAGTTCCGGATGTAGCAGATCCCGAAATCAAAAAAGAGGCAACGCAGATCGTAAAGAGTGTAGCAGAGTTTCTTGAGAATTTTTAAATAAAGATCCTGATCAGAATTTCAGATCAAAGTTTAAACTAAAAAGCCGTTTCCGGGTTTGAAAGTAAAACCAGGGAAACGGCTTTTTGCTATGTTGTTTGTTATATTAGGAATACGTCACCGCCAGGTGACAGCTCCGTTGGAAACAGATCTTTATTTCGCTAACAGATTTTCTGCAACGACTTCCAGGTTCTTTCTGATGGCAATGTGCTGCGGGCATACAGACTCACATTTACCACACTTAATACACTGGTCAGCAGCTTTGCGTCCATGACCGCCTACCAGCCACTGTTCCTGATGAGCTGCCATTCCCTTATCTTTGTACAGGGTCAGGTAGTTCATAGCAGTGAAGGAGCCGGAGATACCGATATCCATTGGACAGACTTTTGCGCAGTAGTTACAGGTAGTACATGGGATCAGAGGGATGCGGGCTAATTCTTCCTGAGCCTTTTTAAGGGTATCTTTCTGAGCGTCAGTTAAGCCGGTGAAACTCTTCATATAAGAAAGGTTGTCAGCCATCTGTTCTACATTGCTCATACCGGAAAGGACAGTGATCACACCTTCCAGGTTGGCAGCAAAACGTACAGCCCAGGATGCTACGGAAGAGTCAGGTTCAGCAGTCTTTAAGATATCTGCAACAGACTCTGGAGGATTTGCCAACATTCCGCCTTTTACAGGTTCCATGATGATCACTGGTTTTCCGTGTTTTCTTGCTACTTCATAACATCTTCTGGACTGAACAGCCGGATTTTCCCAGTCAGCGTAGTTGATCTGCAGCTGTACAAATTCCATTTCAGGATGCTCTGTCAAGTTTCCGGTTTCTTTATGATATTTTTACCGTCCGGTCACTGCATCCAGGGAATTATCTGTATTAGAAGAGATAAAACGGATGCTCAGTTTATGAGGCAGGCATACGATGGGTTCCGGGCCATGGGAGTGGATCCCCTGTTTGACGCAGATCTGGTCTCTGCAGTCTGCTTCAATCACACCGATCCCTTTTGGGGAGATCTGGATGGTATTCTGTTCTCCAGGTTCTCCAAGGGTAAAGGTTTCCGTTTTCTTTACCGTACTTAAATCTACGGTGCGGATATCTTTTCCCTGGTAAGTGATAACGGCAACTGCAGCATCATTCTTTTGGTTTTGCCGGGCTGTCCAAAAACTGGCAAAAGCGGCACAAAGCAAAAGGACAATGACCAGAATAAGAGTCTTTTTATGGGATGGGTTCATTTTCATTCCTGTATCACCTCAACATTTCCGCCAGTAGTAACGCTGCAGTGGTCTGCAAGACCGGCGGTTACCATAACAGTACCATCCTCTTTCATCATGATCGCATCAAAGGTGTCTCTGTGTTTTTTCCAGAAACTGGAAGCCTCTTCCGGCCCCATGATAAAAAGAGAGGTGGAAAGGGCATCTGCCAGAGTTCCGTCAGCGCTGATAATGGTAACGGAGATCAGTCCGTTTTCAGCAGGATATCCGGTCCGTGGGTCAATGATATGGTGGTAGGTCTGTCCATTTTCCTCAAAATAGCGCTGATAGCCGCCTGAGGTGATCACTGCCTGGTCAGCTACTTCCACTACAGCAAAGGTAGAGTTCAGATCATGTGGATCCTGAATGCCTACGCGCCACATATTTCCGTCCGGTTTGTGTCCTAAAGCCTGTACGTTTCCACCAAGGGAGATAATGCCGCTGGTAACACCATTTTTACGGAAAATATCCATTACACGGGAAGAAGTAAAACCTTTGGCAATGCCTCCAAGGTCCAGGCGGACATCTTCGGGAATGGTTACAGCAGAGTTTTCCAGATCTACCTGTTTATAATCCACGTGGGATAAAAGTTCTTCCAGTTCTTCTTCAGAAGGGATACGGAAATTCTGGGTGGTAAAGCCCCAGGCTTCCATAACCGGTTCAATGGTACAGTCAAACAATCCGTCTGTCATCTGGGAAAGTTCCAGGGAACGACTAAGAAGAGCATTTACATCTTCTGAAACAGTTCCTTCTTTATCTGCATTGATCCGGTAGATCTCTCCCTTTTCACTGGAAATGGATAACAGGCTGTCCAGACGGTTGATCTCAGAGACAGAAGCCTCTAAGGCAGCAGAGGCGTTGGACCCATAGGCAGTCAGGTTCATAACGGTATCCATAGCATAAAGCTCGCGGGAAAGGCTTTCGTCTGCTGCCAGATCTTTGCTTTCCTCCTGTTTTGAACCGGAAGCTTCAGAAACAGAAGTTTTGGAGCCGGAAGAGGGAGCAGAAGCAGGATGGCAGGCCGATAAAGCCAGGCAGACAGTTGTAAGCAGGATCATATTTCGTTTTTTCACAGGTTGCACCTCATATCAGTATGTTAATTACATCTAAATCATAGATTTAACAAAGGTTAGAAAATGCTAATCTTTCTGTGTCACATCTTAACATTGAGCAAAATGGTTGTCAATTCATTACTTTGCAGGGACAGATACTTTTGGAGTCTTTAAAAACGGGAAAATCTGACTTTTTTTTTCAACAACTTTCTAATGAGAAAAAAATAACAATAAAGAGGGGCTGAAACGGGGACGAAAGATTGACTTGTATTAATAAAAAGTTTATTTTTTTGTAAGAAAGTTAGTGATAGCTAACTAAAACAGGCATGTTTTTATGCCGGGGAATGGAGGAACCTATGAAAAAGAACATTACGAAAAAAGCAGCCGTATTTCTGCTGTCTACCATCGTAGCAGCTCAGTCAGGACTGTCTGTACAGGCTGCAGCTTTAACAGAAGGAAGCTGGGAACAGACCAGTTCCGGATGGAAGTTTTTAAATCGTGACCGTCAGCCATATACAGGCTGGATCCACACAGCATCAGGCTGGTATTATCTGAATATGGAAGACGGAAGTCTGGTAACAGGCTGGAAGAATATCAATGGTCTGGATTATTATTTTACTCCGGCAAATGAGGGGATCGAAGGCCAGATGAAGGTAGGCTGGTATCAGTCACCACAGGGAGACTGGTATTTCTTCGATAATACCACAGATACTCATGAAGAAGGAAGCGCTGTCACAGGATGGAATTGGATCGACGGCTATTGCTATTATTTTGCCCGTACAGAAGCTGGAAAAGGAGCAAAAATGGCAGCCAACACTACTACACCAGACGGCTACAAAGTAAATGCAGATGGTCAGTGGGTAAATGAAGACGGCGTTGCACAGTACCGTCAGTCTGGCGGATACCGCACGAAAGCAAACAGTACAACCACGGTTACTTCCAAGAGTTCCGGATCAGGTTCCGGCTCCAGTTCAGGTTCCGACAGTGACTCCGGTTCTACTACGCCTGCTACACCGTCCACTCCGGATACCCCATCTACTCCAGACACCCCATCAACCCCGGATACTCCAGATGTAACAGAAGAATATCAGTATCTGTTGATGAACATTCCTTATGCAGACTTTTATGACAGTGAAGTAAAAGGAAACGATGAGGATGTAGATGCCGTTTCTTCTGCAACTTTAAATAAAACAAGAACAGGAAGCCTGGTTGGTGGTTCCTATCATGAAGACCCAGAAGGAAGCGAGATTCGCGGCGTTACATTCCCTGTAAGAGTAAAGAAAGGAACCGATCTTTCAAGTTTTAAGAAAGTAACGGATGAAGACTCTGTAGATATTACTGTTACAAACCGTGGACAGACAAACACTACAACTTACAAAGGAAAAGATGCTTTATTTGAAAACGAGGATTTTGCTTACTATGAATTAAATGAGGTTCCTTCCTATTACAAAGAACTGACAGTTTCCGGTGCTGTACTGACATTCAGCGAAGTAAAGGGTACGGCTAAAAATGTAAGCGGTGTAAGTGCAACTGTATCAGCCAGCAGCTCTTATGGCGATTATCAGCTGTATATGACCGGACTTCCGGAGTCTCTGTCTAATGACAGCACAACTGTATATGGCGTAGTGATCCATACAAAAGAAGGTACTGATTATGGTATGCGTCATCTGGAAAATATCTGGCGTAAGACCAATATTGCCTGGGCAAGCGGTTTTACAGAGACAACTCATGGCAATGAACTGTCACCATATCACTATGAGTCTATGATGGGACAGAACATTACAGGTGTTACATATTATACCAGTGAAGGAACAATGGAGATCACATTTACAGATGCTGTGTATGTACCTGTAAAATTTGAACAGGAAATCTCTGTAGCAGAAGGCGCAAAAACAGATGATATTGATGTAGCTGTAAATGGACTGGATGCCCTTCCTGTGGACTATGACGCAAGATATACTGTTTCCGGACAGGACAATGATGACAGTGTCATGTTTACAGTAGTAAATGGAAAGATGACATGGACCGGCAGCCCGGTTGCAGGAAAGTATACTTTGAAGATTGAAGATCAGTCCGGAAAATATGCATCTGTAGAAGTTTCTTTTGTTTTAAGCACAAGCAATGTTCCGGTTCAGGTTCAGGCAAATGAAGAGGGAAGCTATCAGCTGGCTGCAACAGAAAATGTAAGTGAAAATCAGGTTAAAGCATATGTAAAATCGATTACAGCCGTGAAGGTAGGAGATACTACCTATGCAGCGACCGGAAGAGGAGCTGTTAAGATCATCAAAGATGACGGTACCATTGATCTGTCTGCAAAAGCAAATGGTAAATATATCTTTGAAAGTGAAAAAAATACCAACATTTCCATTACAGCAACAGGTTATCCACAGGTTGACGGAACGGTAACAGCGCCGATCCGTTATCAGTATGTACTGATGAACATTCCATATGCTGAGTTCTATGCAAATGAGTCAGAGAACAATACTATTGAGGCAGATGCAGTATCTTCTGCAACAAAGAAAAAGCCTTTAAATAAGAGTATGACAGCAGGAACCTACCATACAGAACTGGATGGAAGCGTTATAAGCGGCGTTACCTATCCTGTAAAGATCAATGAGAAAGCACTTGAGTCCTTTACAAAGGCTAACAACGAAGATGACTTGTATGGAAATGCAGATCATGCATATTATGTACTGGACCAGGAGCCATCTTATTATAAAGAAGCAACAGTTGAAAATGGTAATGTTTCCTTTGGAAAGAATGTAAATGAAAAAGAAGTAAAAGAATATACTTCTGATGCAAATGTAAGCATGACACTGTTAGAAGGTAATCACAATATGCATGGAGATTACGAAATGCGTTTCAGTGATCTGCCAGATGACTGCATTTTAAGAGATACCAATACAGTTGTATATGGTGCTGTTCTCCATACTTCTTTAAATGGTACAAGTAAAGATTATGGCCTGCGTTATCAGGAGAATATTTTCCATCATAAGAAAAATAATTTTGAGATCGCTTGGGCAACAGGAAGCGGTGATGGTTTCCAGACAACTGTTAAAGGGGCAGAACTTTCTTATGAGCCTTATGCAGATATGATGGGACGCAGCTTAACCGGTCTTACTGTATATACCGATCAGGGAATTATTGAGATCACTCTTCAGAATGAGAAATATGTACCGATTAAACAGAATTACGATATTACAGTAACTGCTCCGGAAGTGAATGCAACAGAAACCACATATGCAGGAACAGAGCCGTTTGCAAATGCACAGATTACAGTAACGGATGCTGATGATCAGGAAGTAGAAGGAATTACAGTAGATACAGTTAATAAAAAGATCAGTTGGACAGAAGATCTGGCAGCAGGAACTTATAAGCTGGTATTTACAGATCCAAGTGGAAAATATGCGTCTATCTCTGTTCCGTTTACCGTTAAGTTCAGCACTGTATATGTACTGATGAACATTCCTTATGCAGACTTTTATGATAGTGAGATAAATGGAAATGATGAAGATGTAGATGCCGTTTCTTCTGCAACTCATGCTAAACCTAGAACGGGAAGCCTGGTTGGCGGTTCTTATCATGTAAATTCAGATGGAAGTGATATAAGCGGTATTACATTCCCTGTAAAAGTATCAGATGCTGCAGAACTTGCAGGTCTTAAGAAAGTAACAGATGAGGACTCTGTAACGATCACTGTAACAAATCGTGGACAGACCAATACTACAACTTATACAGGAAAAGATGCTTTATTTGAGAATGAAAACTTTGCTTATTATGAATTAAGTGAAACTCCTTCCTATTATAAAGAACTGACAGTTTCCGATGGTGAACTGACTTTCAGCGAAGTAAAGGGTGCAAAAGAAGATGCGGATAATGTAACTGCCCGCTTATTAACAGACAGCTCATATGGTGATTATCAGTTATCTATGTCAGGACTTCCGGATTCTTTATCTGAGGATAGTACAACCGTATATGGAGTAGTACTGCATACAGAAGAAGGCAGTGACTATGGTATGCGTCATCTGGAAAATATCTGGCGCAAGACAAATATTGCCTGGGCAAGTGGATTTACAGAAACCGTTCACGGCTGCCCGTTAGCACCGGATCATTATAAGTCCATGATGGGCAAGCATCTTACGGGTGCTACTTATTATACCAACGAAGGTATGATAGAGATTTCATTTGAAGAAAAGGTATATGTACCGGTAAAATTTGAACCGGTTATTGAAGTGCCGGAGGTTAAGGCAAGCAGCAAGGAAGCAAAGATCAATGGACTGGAAACTCTTCCTGAGGGTTATGTTCCGGAATATGTTGTAACAGATGCTAATGGTGAAGAGGTCTCTGAATTTAAGGTAGATAATGATACGATCACCTGGACAGACGGCATAGCAGCAGGAAGCTATACTTTAAATGTAAGCGACCAAAGCGGTAAGTATGCATCCTTTGAGAAAGATTTTGTATTATCCAGTTCCGTTGAGAGCGTTACGATCAAAGGAAATAAGATCGTAATAGACGAAGATGAATTAGATGCTTACCGTAATGCTGTTTCCACTGTTATTGTGGATGGAAATACAGTAGCAGGAGTCAAGGGAACAGAGCTTATCAATGAAGATGGATCTATCAATTTTGATGTAAAGGCAGGTACTCATGGAAAACCTTCAGCAGTATTTGCAGAGGGAGCAGAGGACAATTACAAACTGGAGATCAAGGCTAATGGATATCCGGATGTAGAAGCAACAGATGTTGGCAAAGATTATGGACCAGATGTGGAAATTGAAGCCAGCGCAGAAGTAGAAGACTTTGAGTATACTGCAAAAGTAAAAGTAACTGTAAATTCCAGAGGCGAAGTTGTATCTGTAGAAGATAATGATACAGACACAGATGGAAATGATTCATTCTGGAAGAGAGCAAAGAAAAAATTTGATATCTTTAAGGGTGCAACCAAGGATACGATCAGTGATGTGGATGTAGATATCAAGAGTGGTGCTACATATTCACTTACAGCAGTAAAGAAGGCAGTAGCAAATGCTCTGGGTGCAGATATTGATACACAGCTGGCAGCAATCAATATTTCCGCTGCTCCTGCAGAAGTTAAGTTCTACAAGAACGAAGAAGTTGTAAAGACCGTAGAAGTAGATGCAGATGAGTTAGATGCACTGGGAAGCCTTGAGATCCTGGATGTAGCTCTGGATCCTAAGTACGAGAAAGACTGGAATGAATTTACAGTAGTTGTTGTAGATGAAGAAGGCAACGAACTGGAGAACGAAGCAACTGTTGTAGATGATACATTTACAGTAATCTTTGCAGACGGAAGAGAGATCGTCATCAGCTTTAACTTCGACACAGAAGAAAAGGAAGCAGAAGAAGTTCCTGCAGCTGACAAGGCAGAAGAAGTTTCTGACTCAGAGGTTTCTGATCCGAAAGATCCTGAAAATGAAGTAAAAGAGGAAGAAAAGGCAGATGATCCTTCTTCTGATGAAGAAAATGAGGATGCTGACGCAGCAGATGATCAGGATACCGAAGAGAAGGAAGATACTGAGGAAGCAGAAGACAAGTCCGAGGAAACTGAGGATCCTGCAGAGGATGTAGCAGAAGAGGATAAGTCTGAAGAAACTGAGGATTCTACAGAAGATGCAGCTTCTGATGATAAGGAAGATGCACCTGAGGTTCCGGAAGTAGGAGAGTCCACAGAAGGCACCGCTGTAGAAGAGACAGAAACTCTTTCTAAAGATGGCGAATAATCAAACTGCGATAAAAGAATAGTAATTTTATACAGGGCTTTTGGAAAAAAATTCCGGAAGCCCTGTATTTGCAGGAGGAATCATATGAGGAAAAATCTGAAAAAACAGACAGCTGTACTGATCGTATCCGCGGCATTGGCAG
>ULUS01024885.1_pt1 | contig 14669 bp, 11 predicted proteins | sample 1958761 | NCBI WGS metagenome assembly ULUS01 (sample SAMEA4835767, study PRJEB28245) | human gut metagenome | biome: gut microbiome; material: fecal sample | place: Denmark | collected 2008
ACTCATATTTATCAACTTAAATTAATTCCGCCAACGGGTAATTCTTTAATGTAGTCCCTTCTATTTTTGCTATGAAGGAAAATGCAAGCTTCGTCATTGAATGCGAATGTGGTGGTACCTAAAGCCATATTACCAGCATTTGCACTTCCACATAGAATCCAAGTTTCTTCTCTACCCTGAATCTCAATTATTTTGGCATGTAAAGGATAGGATGATGTCGATTTATAATAGTCAATGAATGTACCATTCTGAAGCAATGAGTACGGAGCACTTTGGCGATCCAAATCAAGCACACATTTCATCTTTTTGGGAGAGAAGTGTCTTTGTAATTCTTTCAAGGCATGCCCTTCTGTATCATAGAAGGGTGCAATAACTGTTATCTCTTCTATTTCTCTTTCGCCAATAGAAAGATATACGGAATTTAGAATCGTTGAATTAGAAGAATTGTATAACAACTGTCCCTCTTCACCAGATAGAAGGAGGATAGTTCCATCATTACTGTCTTTATGCAACCACGGAGATTGCTCCTGCATCCAGGCTAATTGCCGTTGGACTAATGGCGATACTGACGACGTGACGTCCCTGAGATATTTCCATGCTTTGTTAAGAAGCGGATAATGAATAGAATCATTTCCTGCCACATGTAAAACGCTCCATACCTCTTCGTTATTTGAAAGACCACTATACGTAAGATTTCCACTTCCTAATACCAACGCTCCTTCCTCTTCACCGAATAACAAAACCATTTTGGAGTGGAATACTCCTGAATATGTGTTCTCTTGTCTAACTAAAGTATAGTTATTCTGGGTTACTCGATGACATTGATAGTTCGTATCAGCAAGCAATTGGTCATACATGTTGGCATCCATCAGAACCACAATGTTTGTAACACCCAACTTACGCAGCGTAGAAAGATATACAGATTCAAAAAAGATGGGGTCAAAACTATATGTTGTCAACAAAGCTGAATGATATACATTTGACCTATCACTGAGTAGCTTTATTATGTTTTTGCGTTCAATCATCTTGTAGAGTGTTAAGAAGTTTTTCGCCCTTTGAAGTAATCTTATTCCCTGAAATTAGCCCCAAATCTGTTGCGTAATTACGCAGTGTATCAATACGTGGAGAACTGTGGGTCGCACTATAAGTTGCTATACCTCTTACATAGCCATTTTCAATGGTTAACTTCTGAGTAGGAATGCCATTTTGGCTATATTTTCTCATAGATTCAGAATAATGGTTGTAAATGATGTTTTCAGTTAAGTAACGCTTGACATAATCAAAAACCATTTCATCCACGCTCCTCTCGATAGAGTCAAATGCATCTAAGGCATCGTTGCTGACATTGCGGAAGAACTGCCTTATTACGGATTTACAATCTTTGTATTTAGGGTTCCGTCTGTAGTTATCCAAAATAACATAAAATGCATGGGTCATTTCTTCCTCAGGTTCAATGATAGACTCCCAATTAGAAAGCAAATTCTTCATGGTTCGATTATCCGCATTTAGGTTGTGACAGACGTCACCTGCCAGTTCCGAGGTCAGCTTTTCTATGTTCTCCCATTGTCCAGGGCTTTTACTTTCATGTAACCTTTTCAAAAGAACATCAAAGATATTCAAGGCTTCATACTGGCGGCTGTCATTTAGATAGTATGCGTACCAACCAACAGCAGCCAAACTATCTTCTGTTCCTTTGTTGTAATTGTCATAGACATACTTGGCAAAAGCCAACTCAGAGAAATTATCTACTGGACACTCATAGAGATAACCAAGGAGAAGTCTCAAACTGTCCTTACGCAGTTTACTCTCTTTAAGAATGTATGGCTTGTCGTTTTGAAGAAGCATATCAAGCAGTAAAGCACATTCTTTATTCTCTGGTAGGTTGTGACTTTGGAAGACGGGCTCCATTTCCTCTAACTGCTTTCTTGTAACCACACCATTATGGGCACATGCCTCAAAAAGGTTTCCCATTTCTGTACCGACACTTTCTGCGAAAGCATCAGCCAAGTCTTCTCCGCTTATATAATCCTCTGTTTTCGATGTTACATTATACAAGTTTGTATTATCTATTAATGGTCGGATTATACTCATTTCTTGCAAAGATGCAGCATAGTATGTTCCGAAGGCACCATAAGAGCCTTTCCAGTAACCTCCTACAGGTTTCCCTTTAGGCATTGCATCTTCGTTGAAGTCAATGACATCTTCTCCTTTTCCAATGATTTCAGATGCACGAGTAATGCCCGGTACGCCACCACTAAAGTTGCTTTGAGCATGTATAAGGGCCATCAATAGCTCAGACATTCTTATGTGTCGTTGAAGGTCTGCTTTTTTGGCCTCAGTCCGTTTGGCATAGAATGATTTGAGAAGCCAACAATAGAAGCTATAGTAACGAATTCTTAGTGTCACGACATTAAGTCCAGGCAACAACGTTGTAAACAGTTGCTCAGATGCAGTGCGAATACCTAGTGGATTCAGTCCAACACTTAGTGGTTTGTTGTCTCCCATAAAGGGAGCATAGCTCATATTGCCTCTTAACATATCAAATATACTAATAGTACATTTCTATATAACTATATGCCTTCTCAAAAACGTCATTATCCTTAATCTGGTATTTAATCCAAAGGATAGAACGCAGTTTCTTCTTTATCTCACGCTTAGCAGTAACGCTTTGGAATGCGTCATTGAACTGTCGGATGATATTGACAACTTCATTGTCTATGTCATTTACTACTTGTTCAACGATGAAAGGCGTTTCCTCTGTCTTAATGCTTTGGAAAAGATCCGTTAGAGCTGCCTTTGCCTGTGTGCGCTTGTCCTGTGGTTTTTCTATTTCCTTTTCTGCCTCCAACAATTCACGAGCCATTTGCAACAACTGCTTTAGGAAGTCGATGCTTGAAATCAGGTTTTGCTCCATACGTTCACGAAGTTCATCCAATTTATCGGCAAACTTCTTGAACTTTGGATCACCTTTATGTTCACCAAGTCGAATCTTCAGCATCTTCTCCACCTCGATGATTTTCTTCTCGCGTTTCTTTTCGTCCTCTAAAACAGAGTTGATAATATCAGCGTCAACAACGAGGTCTTCAAGTGGTGTACCTATGTCAATAGTATCAATATTATTATGAATAATTTCAATGGTCTTGGCTCCGAGCAGAGCCCAAATCAGATTTCCTCCACTAACAGGCCGCACACTTTGATATACTTGTGCCAGCCAAGTGTAATCACTTGAATAAGGAGCGAGGAATTCGTCAGGCGAAATAATCTCCCAAGCTTTTGAAAGTCGTGCGAAGTGACGTGCAAAATTCGTCTTTACACCTTCCTCCTTCAGACATTGCTGAGCCGCGGTCAATCCTTCCCATCCACCAATAGTGCGGTCAACACCTGGGAAGAATTGCAGACACTCCTGCATGAATGCAGGAATGACAGCCTTTATCTCATCCATATTCTTGATGATAGTCTTCACGCTTTCCTCGTCGAATGCAAGGCTCTTGGCTACATCCTCAAACACGCCGACGAAGTCAACAATCAGACCGCACTTTTTGTTCTCGTTATAGGTACGGTTAGTACGACAGATGGCCTGTAGCAGCGTATGATTCTTCATAGGCTTGTCAAGATACATACACTGAAGAATTGGTGCATCAAAACCTGTCAGCAGTTTGCTGGTCACGATGACGAACTTCAAAGGTGACAACGGGTCACGGAATTGGTCGAGCAGTTTCTTTTCCTCGTCGCGGCTACGCTTATATGCCTTGTATTCATCCGCTTTATCACCCGCAGTATGCATAACGATGTTTGTCTGGTCATCCGTACCAAGCAAGGCATCTAATGCTTTCTTGTACTTCACGCAGCAGTCACGGTTATATACCACTACCTGAGCCTTCATACCTGTTGGCTCCACATACTCACGGAAATGGTTTACGATATATTTACATACATCATTGATACGCTTTTCTGCCGTAAAGAATGCCTCTACACTTGTGCGTCGAACAAGTTCTTGTTTGTCTTCCTCGCTAATCTGGTCGGTCAGTGCATCAAACTCTTCCTGAAGCTTAGCCTCGTCAAGATGCATTTCCACAGGAACAGTTTGGAAATTCAACTCCAAGGTGGCACCATCATCGACAGAGTTTTGGAATGTGTACTTAGATATATAGCCATATTCGTCTTCTTCGCTGCCGAAGCAAGCAAAGGTATTATGGTCATTGCGGTTGATAGGTGTACCTGTCAAACCGAAGAAAAATGCATTAGGCAGTGCTGTTCGCATTTTCTTTCCGAGGTCGCCTTCCTGTGTGCGGTGGGCCTCGTCCATGAGCAAGATTATATTGTCGCGGTCATCAATGACCTCGCCATCGTTCAGATCACCGAACTTGAAGATGGTAGTTATGAGTATCTTGCGTTGGTGAATCTTCGTTTCCAGTTCTTCCTTAGAAGAAATTCCATCCACGTTTGGAATCTCAGCACGGGTAAAGTCACCGGTAATCTGATCTTCCAAATCAATACGGTCATCTACAATTACCACAGTCGGAGCCTTCAGGTCATTCTGACGGCGTAGTTTTTGGGCAGCGAACACCATCAGCCATGATTTACCTGAACCTTGGAAGTGCCAGATGAGTCCTTTTCTTGGTCCCTTTCCAGCCCGATATGTACCTAACACTCGTTGCACAATGGCTTCACCACCAAGGTATTGCTGGTAACGGCATACAATCTTTATCTTTCTGCCACCAGATGTACCAGTAAATACAGTATAATAGCGATAGATGTCAAGCAAACGTTCTGGCGTAATCAGTGAAATATAGTTATGCTCCACATCTTCAAGCGTACCATGAAGACGTTCTTCATCTGCAAACCAAGGGCCCCATTTATCCACAGTGCAACCTACACCTGCATATTGCAGTTCGCGTCCTTCGCTGGCAAAAGTGAGGATATTTGGTACAAACATTTCTGGGATGCTTTTCTGATAGTGAAGTATATCGGTTGCACCATCAGCCCATGTCACAGAAGATTTGACTGGTGTCTTGGCTTCACCAATTATCATTGGTATTCCATTGATGATATATACCAGGTCAAGACGCTTGCCGCCTTCCTTACTCTTGCGAGGGAACTCCCATTGATTGGTTACTACACAGCGGTTCTCCGAAGGTTTGTCGCTGAAGAAGCGGATATTGATATTCTCTCCATCCTCTCCAAAAGGATAGGAGTTTTCCTCAAACAACAGGCGACGGAAGCGGTCATTGGCGTTAATCAACTCTTCATGATTAGTGCCAATGCTACATGCAGCACGAAGTCTGTAAACCACCTGTGCTGCTTGGTCTTCAGTGATGGGGTTAAGCCGCCTCAGTGCTGTGACAAGCCATTCTGTCACCAGCACTTCGTCAGGCAATCGTGGAACTTCCTGCGGCTCCACATAAATCCAACCACACTTTCCTGCGGCATTGATGAGCATCTGCTCAACCGTATTGTCTTCGTTAAAGTATGCCATAATACTCTTTATTTATTATTACTTTCTTCAAAACTACACTTAATAATTCAACTAAAGAAGTTCCATAGTGTTTTCTATGTATCGCCTTGCTGGACCTTTGGTCTTTTGCAACATGCCTTGCATTTTTTGTTTGGTTTGATCTTCACTTGTTCTTTTTATGTAATAAGGATGAGTCGGACCTTTTTCATTGTACATATAATCAAACCAACGCAAATGATATTGAGAATAGTATCCTGATTTGAAATGTAATCTCTCCTCTTTAAGTAAGTCACTAAGATGCTCTGTTATTTTTTTATTCTTAGCATCTGACAAATATTTTTTTACATCACCTACAGCAGAATCACATATGACAATTCCATAGAATTCTACATCTTCTTGTGCTAAGTATGCATCAACCACAGGTTGTCCAAGAAAAATGTGATTTTGTTTGTCAAAGGTCAACTTACCTTTTGCGATACTACCACTTACCCCCCAATCCAGATTTATAATTCCATTTGTAATCTTGATTGATGCTTCTAATAATTGCTTAAACGAATCTTGAGTACCGTCTTGAGTGATTACCACGATCAAGTCGGAATAAATATAGTAACTTATTCGAGAACGTCTATTGCCCTTTATGTTGGCTTTAATAAGGTTTGAAAATTTATCATAAAGGTCAGGAAGATCACCATTCTTTATCATATATTTAAACCCCATTATATCAAAATATGCAATAAAACGCTCTGCTGTAATAGTCCATTCTTTTTTGCCATATTTTATATCTTTAGAATATTATTTATCGACTTGATAACTTGAGTAACACAGATCCTGATTTATCAGCCTGTCGATAGATGGATTCAAACTCTTTCTGGCGTTCAATAGATACATCGGCAATAGGAATTTGCCAATACCTATCCATCTTTAAGTTTTGGATGCCAGTTGTCTTATTACTCATACTTCTTATCACGTTCTTGTTCATCTGATAATAGTTGAACAACGAATAGAATAAGAAAAGAGAGTTGACACCTTCTTTACATCTGAGAAGCTGAGTAAAGTTGTTGAAAAGATACACTCCGTCTTCCTCGAAATAAACGACTCTGCCGACAGGATTATCATTTGTTCCACCTGAACGTTCTAGTATGATATCGCCTTTGGAAAGCTTCTTTTTCTCAACCTTAGCGTAATCGATGCCTCTTGTGACCACATCAGATAAATCCAACTTACCATTATTAGTGAAGTTGGTTGTTCTAATCACCTTAACACCAGAGCCATCTTTATCTTCTTGGCCCCATTCACCAGGAAAAGACACATCAATAAAGTCTGTAAGTGGCTTTGTTGATTTAACAGTTCCAAACATCTCGATAAATTGCGATTTGCGCCCGTCAAATCCTGATTTATCGGCTTGTCTGTATATTCTTTCAAAGCGATTTTGCTCCTCTACTGGAGGAAGTCCAACCATGAAGTTGTCAAGAAATGAAGCGCCTACTCTTTTCTGTCCTCCAGTTCCTGACATATTCTTTGATGCTTGCTCTCTAAAGATTGGCATTCTTGTCAAAGCCAATAGCCAATAGGAGTTTGACTTACCCTCAATAGGACGAAGTACATGAAACTCCGTTGAACCCATACCTATGCCATTCGTAAGTTCTTGAGCTATTGCACCTTTCCCATTTTCCATACAAGGTGTAATCTTTGCAAATAGGACATCCTTGTTCTCAAAATACGTAAATCCCTTTTTGACTTTTCCGTATTCCTCATCAGCAACATCCTGCAAATAACCATTCTCGCTAACGCATGGCATTGGTACAAAAGAAACCATATCAGTATCAGAAAGACTAATACTTGGACGTCTTGGATTTAGTACACAACAATCTCCAAGTTTTTCTAATGGGTATCTTTGAACTTGAGAAAGAGGATTACCAAACATCTCGATAAATTGCGATTTCACCATTTCTTCAGTCGCAGCAAGAAGTTTCTTGTATGATTCCTTCAGACGATATGCCGCCCAAAGTTTATCCGCAAGAACCTTCTGCTCTGCGAGAGGGGGAAGAGAGAACTCGTAGTTCTTTAGATGCTCCCACTTTACACGTGGGGAAAGGGAACCTGCAGAACCTTGCATCGCATAGTCAAAGAACCTGTCGTTTTGAATGACAAAAGGAAGTAGTTCAGGAAGTATTCCTCCTGTAGATTCTATCACAGTGATGTCGCCAGAACAAATACCATCACACGGGGCCACCACCGCCTTTTTTAGATAAACACGACGACGCCCAAGAAGAACTTGCCCTTTCAGGAACTTCTTTGAGAATGTATGCTCTATGTTGCTATCCCATGAAGATAACTCAATCTCGCCAGGGACAAGATGTTCTAACCCAACAATGGGAATGTCTGTTTGTCCTCCACTCCAAGTAAGTCTGCATTCGTGGGCTACATCTCCAAGTTTAACAAAGTTATTTTCACTCATGGTTCTAACATTTTCATTAGTGTGTTATATTCTATCGAAACAGACTGACTACATTCATCCCATGCAGACAAGGACGCATCCAGCGAGGTCTGGGCGTGGACAAACTGACTTCGATATGCATAGAGGGATATGTTCAGGTTATAGTCCTTCTTTGCCAAGTCTTCATTAGAAACAAGTTTACTATAACCATCAATCTCGGTAGATGAATGATATATCCTTGTTATTCTCTCAATATGTTCGGGCAACAACTTACTCTCTGCATTTTGGCGGACGACATCGTTGATGGCATTGATCATCAGAATTTTGCCTTTCCGCTCAGCAGGTTTGTTGTTAGAACAGATAATAATGCAAGCCTCCATTGGAGAATTGTAGAACAGATTAGGACCTAAGCCGATAATGCAATCAACGACATCTGATTCTACCATTTTTTTTCGTAGCTCTTTTTCTTCCTCACGGAAAAGAACGCCATGGGGAAGTAATGTCGCACTTCTGCCATGTTGAGTATTCATAGATGCTATGATATGCTGTATGAAAGCATAGTCTGCACGTCCTTGTGGAGGAGTTCCAAGGAAGTTGCGTCCCCACTTATCATTCATAAAGGCTTCGCGGTTCCACGTCTTGATAGAGTACGGTGGATTAGCTAACACTATATCGAACTTCCGCAGATGGCTACCATCCACAAAAGCCGGGTGAGCCAGCGTGTCTTCACGCACAATACTGAAATCCTCTACACCGTTCAGATAGAGATTCATGCGGGCGATAGATGCTGTCAGCGCATTGATCTCCTGCCCGAACACCTTTACTCCCTGCCAGGGGTGTCCCTTTTGGCGAAGGAAATCAAGGCACTTCACAAGCATTCCACCAGATCCACATGTGGGGTCATAGATACTTTCGTCTGGCTGTGGCTGAAGGATTTCTGCCATCAGCGTTACCACCGTACGGTTGGTATAGAATTCCTGTGCGGTATTGCCTGCATCGTCGGCAAACTTACCCACAAGGTATTCGTATGCCTGGCCCATCTCGTCGGCAGGACAGGAAGACAAGCCAAGGTTATAACGTGAGAAGTCTTCGATGAGCGAGGTGATGATGTGGTCGGGCATCTTGTTCTTGTTCGTCCATCCGTCTTTCGGGCCGAAGATACCATCCAGACCACCAATGACACGACCATTAGCTTCTTCGCCTGGATTGGCCTGCTCGATGGCGATGAACGCTTCTACCAAGCGCTGGCCAACATTCTCGGTCACCTCGCGTACATCACGCCAATGAGCACCATCAGGGATGCGGATGGCCAACTCAGCAGCTTGCATACCAGCATATTCCTCACCTCCTTCAGCCACGAAATCTTCGAACTGCTCATCATATACATCACTGATGCGCTTGAAGAAAAGTAGCGGGAAGATGTATTCCTTATAGCCAGCAGCGTCTATCTGTCCGCGCAGTCGGGTTGCAGCTCCCCAGAGGAACGACTTCAGTTCGTCCAATGAGATGGTCTCGTCAAGTCGGCGATATGGTATATTCTTATGCTCTTCCTTCATGTTGTTCATTCTTTATGAGCTTGGGATTGTTCTCTTGCTATAGCGATGGCTTTCTTCAATTTGGCTGCCAAAAGCTTCTTATCGGGAAGTTGGGTGTAATATTGAGCAACTTTTATAGGACTGTTTTCATCCAGCATGAGATATTCAACGTGCTCAGTATTTCCTTCCGAACACAGAATAAGACCTATAGGCGACTCTTCCCACTGTTTCCTTTCGTTCTGGTTCAGATACCTCAGATATAGTAACATTTGTCCCTCATATTCGGGTTTGAATTTACCCAGTTTCAAATCGATGGCAACTAGGCGTCTCAATTCCCTATGGAAGAATAGCAGATCGATGTAATAATCTACAGCATCTACAGTAATACGCTTCTGGCGTGCTACGAATGTAAAATCGGAGCCTAACTCTTTGATGAAGTCTTCAATCTGCGTGATAATCGCGGTTTCCAGGTCGCTTTCCGAGAACACATCTGGCAAGCCAAGCATGTCAAGTATATAGCTACTCCTAAAGACCATATCTGGTAGTAACTGATTATTGTTCCTTGCTTCCTGAAGCTCTTTTTTAATAACTTCTTCTGGTTTTCTGCTTATGGCCGTGCGCTGGTACAGCTGCTGATCTATCTTCTCGTCCAAGGTACGGGTATCCCAATGTTCTATCGTACACATTTGTGCATAGAACTGTCTTTCAAGGGAATCTTTCACACCCATGAGGGAACGAAGATGTGTCCAGCTTAATTGTGTACGAGTGGCGTACACAATTTCATCTTCGGTAAAAGTGTACGCAGCGCGTACACAATGTTGCAGTTTGTAGATGCTCCAACCACTTCCGTACTGTTCGGTTAATCTTTTGGAAAGATTTTTGAGTATCTGTTTTCCGTATTCGGCTCGCTGATTATATAGCACATCTTCCTTAATACGCTTACCCACATACCAGTTGGTAAGGCATACCTCTGTATTGACGTATACTGCAATCTTATTACGAGTCTGGTCTATAATGTTACAGACATCGTTGAATAAGACTATTTCGTTGTTTTTATTAACAATCTCTTCCATCAGCCTAAGCATTTATTATTTTTCTAAATTCAGCTTCACGAAGTTTCACTTCTTCGTAAGCAGCCTTGAACTCTGCCAGCACCTCGGTATAAGGTTTGATAGCCTCACGGTGGTATTGCACATATTTATTGGGCGATAGGTCATAACCCTTTGCTGCAATATCGTCGAGTGTTACCACCTGTGAGAAGTCTTCCACGTTCTCATAATTGATATACAACTCGAATAATCGGTCAACATCCTTCTGTTCCAATATGTTTTGAGCTCGTTTCGGAGTCAGAATCTTGGTGCCGTCTATCATCAGGATACGCGCACTATGTGCAGCGGGCTTCATCTTGCGAATAATCAGGAAGCACGGTGAAAGGCCTGTTCCATAGAAGAGCTTATCACCAAGGGTAACAACTGCCTCTACCATATCACTTTTCACCAACTTTTCACGGATGCGTCCTTCTTCGTTGCCTCGAAAGAGTACTCCCTGCGGCATTACCACAGCCATGCGTCCCTTGCCAGGAGCCATCGATGCTATCATGTGCTGAATCCATGCATAGTCACCACATGAGTCGCTGGGTGTCCCCCAGATGTTACGTCCATATTTATCTGATGACCATTCCACCGAGCCCCATTTCTCCAACGAGAATGGGGGATTGGCTATCACACAGTCGAACTTAGCCACCTCTCCACCTTGCAAGATTTTCGGATTGCGCAGCGTGTCGCCTTGCATGATGTTGAAGTCGCTGGCACCATGCAGGAAAAGGTTCATCTTGGCAATAGCCGAGTTAACCACATTCTTCTCCTGACCGAAGATGTTTCCACAACAGAGGCTACTATGATTCATGTGATGTACGGCCTCAATAAGCATACCACCAGAACCGCAAGCTGGGTCATAGACACTTTCACCGGGTTGAGGATCGAGGATGCGTACAAGTAATTGCACCACGGAACGAGGAGTATAGAACTCACCAGCCTTTGCCTTTGAGTCATCAGCAAATTTCTTCAGCAAGATTTCGTAGGCATCGCCCATTAAGTCGGTAGGATAGTCATTGTTTCCAAGTTTCCTTGTACTCAGATGTTCTATCAGGTCACGTATCTTTCCGTCTGAAAGGTTCTTCTTGTCCGTCCATTTCTGAGCACTGAACATACTAAGCACACCATAAAGCGTATCAGGGTTGGCTAACTCTATACCACGCATAGCACCAACGATGGCCGCGCCAAGATTCTCGGTACGTTCACGTACATCCTGCCAATGGCAACCATCTGGAATGACAAAGCGGTGTTGCTCTGGCAAAGCAGCATATTCTTCATCACCGCCACTTTCCTCTAAAGCCGCCTCAGTCTCTTCGTCGTACACGTCAGAGATACGCTTGTAATAGAGAATAGGCGTTATATAGTCCTTGAAGTTATCTTGACTCACAGGCCCGCGCAGAATATTACATGCCTCGAACAGAAAGTTGTACAAGTTCTGTACACCTTCCAGTTTCAACTCTTGGACAGTCTTGGGGGTATCGGATAACCTTGTGGATGTTTCTTTCTTTTTTCTTGCCATTATTCTAAAGGACGTACTAATTCGTTTACATTAACTTCCAGCACTTTTGCTATTAGCAATAGCATCTCCAAATTAGGTTGCGTTGTATTCGTAACCCACTTGGAAATGGTAGCTTGGTCTTTACCTAATTGCTCAGCCAGCCATTTATTACTCTTATCTTTTTCGGCTAAAACGACCTTGATTCGGTTGAGATGCTTACTATCCATATTATATATAATGTATATTCGAGTACAAAGGTACTGTTTTTTTGCCATATATGTTCTTTTTATGGATAAAAATGAGCAAAATCTGCAAAATATTTGAAGAAAACGCAAAACTGACAGCCACGGTTACGATAAAAGTTGGAACGTAATTCGGTCCTTTGAAGACTTTTATTTCAAACTCTGTACTGAAATTGCTTGTTTTAGCTGTTGGCACGACTAAAAAATGCCACTATTGGCGCATTTTAGCCATAAATATTTGGTGGATTAAGGAAATCTTATTATTTTTGCATTACCAAAAAGTGCCAACAGAGGCAGGATTTAGGAATAATATGAATGAAATCAAAAGAGATAGGTATCTCAAACAACTGATAGATAGCCGGCAGAACGGCTTTATCAAAGTCGTTACAGGAATCCGTAGATGTGGCAAGTCATATCTACTGAACGTCTTGTTCTATCACTATCTATTGGATAATGGAGTAGCTGAAGACCACATTGTTCGCATTGATCTTGAAGACCGTTTGAATAAGGAACTGAGAAATCCAGATGCAATGCTCCACTATGTTCATGACAGAATCAAGGACAATGACCTTTATTATATCATCATTGACGAGGTGCAATTGATGGATGAGTTTGTGGATGTTTTGAACAGCTTCCGTCATATTGATAATGCCGACACATACGTGACAGGCAGCAACTCTCACTTCCTGTCGTCAGATATTCCTACAGAGTTCCGAGGTCGAGGTGAAACGATACATGTGAATCCACTGTCTTTTTCCGAATTCTATTCTGCTATAGGTGGCGACAAGCAAGACGCATGGCGCGAATACTACACCTACGGAGGCTTGCCTCTTGTTCAGTCATTTGAAACGGAACAGAAGAAGATTGGTTATCTGAAGAACTTGTTTGAAACAGTTTATCTAGCAGACATCATTGAGAGGCATAGAGTGCAAAACGAAAATGAAATGCGCGAACTGATGCTCATCATGGCTTCATCCATTGGCTCTCCATGCAATCCAACAAAACTTTCAAACACTTTCAAAAGTGTAAAGAACGTAAATATCACGAACAAGACTATTGGTAATTACCTTACTTATCTGACGGAATCATTTCTGCTGAACAAAGCCATACGTTACGATATAAAAGGGAAGAAATACATCAACACGCTCACAAAATATTATTTTTCAGACATCGGTTTGAGAAATGCCATCCTTGATATGCGCCAACAGGAAGAGACGCACATCATGGAGAACATCATCTACAACGAGCTTATCACACGTGGATATAGTGTGGACGTTGGAATGGTGGAGATAAAGAAGCAAGACAAGGATGGCAAGTGGGTTCGCATCCAACTTGAAGTGGACTTCATCGCCAGCCTCGGCAGCAAGAAATATTATGTGCAGTCGGCATTGGCTATACCAGACAGAGAAAAGGAGATACAGGAGTCTCGTTCTCTGACGAACATCAATGATTCTTTCAAAAAGGTTATCATTGTGAAGGACCACATCATGCCACGTCGCAATGAAGAAGGCATACTGACAATAGGTCTCTTCGACTTCTTACTCAAAGAGGACAGCTTGGATTTATAATCATTCTTGTATAGCGCATAAATTATGGTGAAGTTTTTCAAAATAATAGAGAAGATAGTTTGGATTATTGCAGCATTGACAATAGCTGCTGTCCTGGCTATGGTCTTCATTGTTGCTTTTGCTAATCTCGACAAAGCCCAGTTTGACTGGTCTTCTTATATTCCGTATTTCTATGGTGCAGCGGCTGTTGTTGTTCTCTATAAGATTGTTGTCTTGTACTACACATCCTCCTATCAGACAGAGATAGATGAGAAGACTGGGATATTAGTCTCTTTGGACGATGAGATGAAAAAGTTTCGTGCCAATTCGCAGGAGGATTCCCTTCCTGATGCCAAATTTGAGGCTATCATGGAAGCGGTGAAACAAATTCCACAAACTGATACAAATGCTATTTTGACAGTTCTTCAAGAGCGAATTCCCTCGGTTGTAGAGACATTGGTTGACCAACAGGTTGCAGAGATTAAACGGAACCTAATGCTCGAAAACGAGAAACGGATGCGTGAAATCAATATTCTGTCTGCAAATGTATCGGACGTGCTGAAAAGACGGGATCATCTGCTCAACCTTGAAGCAGAAATCAAGCGATGTCAGGAAGAAGAACGAAAGAGGCGACTGACCAATACAGAAGAGTACACTATGCTTGTATTCTCACTTGCTGGTACTCCTGTAGAAGATGTAGAAAAAGTATGCGACGTTGTCAAACTGTTTATTGAAACTGGCCAGGTATCTGCCAACAAGGATTTAGGCATTCCATTGAATAAGAAACTACGCAATGCTGAGTTGAAACAGTTCGTCACTAATATAGGGATGCTCGTAAATCAGTCAAAAACAACCTAACGA
>ULUS01029774.1_pt1 | contig 14565 bp, 10 predicted proteins | sample 1958761 | NCBI WGS metagenome assembly ULUS01 (sample SAMEA4835767, study PRJEB28245) | human gut metagenome | biome: gut microbiome; material: fecal sample | place: Denmark | collected 2008
CTCCCTTTTTAACGTTGTCCTAGGCGGATTCGAACCACCACAATTTTTCCATCTACGGAGGCGGAAGGGAGATTTTTCCATCTACAGAGGCGATAAGGAGTTCTTGGACATTATATAATGCAAAAAGGGAGCCTATCGTGATGACGAGCTCCCTTTTTAACGTTGTCCTAGGCGGATTCGAACCACCACAAACAGAACCAAAACCTGTTGTGCTACCATTACACCATAGGACAATGTGGATGCAAAGTTACAATTTTTTGCAAAAACAGCCAAACGAAACAGCCTTTTTTTTAGCCCCGCGCAACGATTATGCGGTTTTGCGTGGTCAAAAGGAGCCTTTCATAAGCCTTTTGTCTACTTTTCAAAACATCAATTTCCATTAACGACCCATCAATTTCCATTAATAGAACATTCTTGCGCTCCGCAGGTGCTCAGACGCTTCGCGGAGAGTTAAAACATCATTTTTTCGCGCAAAGCGCGTATTGATGATAATTAATGGGTCATTAATGGAAATTAATGTTTTAAAAAACCAAGCATTATGTGAATATTAACCTTTGTGAAAGTGCAAAGCAAGGAGTTGTCGCTCCCTTACTTCACCGTCACAAGATAATAGTTCTTCTTTCCGCGCTGCACGAGCAGATACTTGCCGTCGATGAGGTCGTCGGCGGTCACAGTCTGGTCGAAGGCAGCAAGCTTCTCCTTGTTGAGCGACACGCCACCGCCCTGAACGAGCTTGCGCATCTCACCCTTTGAGGCGAACACCTTGCAGTCGTCGGCTGTAAACATGTCCACCGCGGGCTGTCCGAGCTTGTCGGCACCGATGGTGAAGTGGGGCACGCCGGCAAACACGTCGAGCAGCGTAGCCTCGTCGAGCTTCTGCAGGTTCTCCTTTGTTGCCTTTCCGAAGAGAATGTTTGAAGCCTCCTGAGCTGTCTGTAGGTCCTCCTTCGAGTGAACCATGACGGTCACCTCCTCAGCCAGACGCTTCTGGAGCACACGGCGTCCCGGATCCTGCTGATGCTCAGCCACCAGCGCGTCGATGGTCTCCTTGTCGAGGTCTGTGAAGATCTTGATGTAGCGTTCAGCCTCCACGTCGCTCACGTTAAGCCAGAACTGGTAGAAGGCATAAGGAGTGGTGCGGTTGCGGTCGAGCCACACGTTGCCGCTCTCTGTCTTTCCAAACTTCTTGCCGTCGCTCTTGGTGATGAGCGGACAGGTGAGACAGAAAGCCTCGGCCTCGTTGCCCAGCGTGCGGCGGATCAGTTCGGTACCCGTGGTCATGTTACCCCACTGGTCGTTGCCTCCGAGCTGCAGACGCACGCCATATTTCTGATATTGATAGAGGAAGTCGTAGCCCTGCAGAAGCTGATAGGTGAACTCGGTGAACGACAGTCCGTCGCGTGATGTGCCGTTCAGTCGCTGCTGCACGCTCTCCTTGGCCATCATATAGTTGACGGTGATGTGCTTGCCTACCTCTCGTGCGAAGTCGAGGAAGGAGAAATCTTTCATCCAGTCATAGTTGTTGACCAGCTCGGCCTTGTTAGGCTCTGTGCCGTCAAAGTCGAGAAATTTCGACACCTGCTTTTTTATGGCCTCCTGGTTGTGGTAGAGCGTCTCTGTGTCGAGGAGGTTACGCTCCTGGCTCTTGCCTGAAGGGTCACCGATCATGCCTGTAGCTCCACCCACGAGCAGGTAAGGCTTGTGTCCGCAGCGCTGCAGGTGACGTAGCATCATTATACCACAGAGATGGCCAATGTGCAGAGAGTCGGCAGTGGGGTCGGTGCCCAGATACGCAGACACCATGTGGGTGTTGAGATATTCCTCAGTGCCCGGCATAATCTGCGCGAGCATGCCGCGCCAGCGCAGTTCTTCTACGAAATTCTTCATCTTTCTTATGTTTTTCTTATGTTTGATTTTTTTATTGTTTATAGAGTTAGCGGCTGTTTACCTTCTCCTTCTCTTTCTTTTTCTCCCTCACCCCGTAAATTGTCCTTTCCTGTTGTCTCGTTCCGCCATTTGCCCTTTGGCGGCACAGGGTCGTAGCCGCTGCCTCCCCACGGGTTACAGCGCAAGATGCGCCAAAGGGTCAGCAGCAATCCTTTTATGGGGCCGTGTTTCAGGAGAGCCTGCCTGCCATACTCGGAGCAGGTGGGTGTGAAACGGCATGAGGGTGGGGTGTAGGGCGTTATGAAATGTTGATAAAACAAGATGGGCAGCACCAGGAGCCACGCCAGAGCCTTCATGACAAGGCCGAACAGCGTCTTTGCAGCCCTCGCGACAAGGGTTGCAGCCCTTGAAAAGGCCGTTGAGAAAGCCCTTGAGAAGGCCGTTGCCACAGCCACAAGACGTTTTTTCTCACTCATGTTTCTCACTCATGCTTGCTTTGTTCAGAACGTTCGTGAGCCTGTTCCTTGCCACTGATGCGTTCCTCCAGACGGGAGAGGAGGTTCTGCATTTTCCGTGCAATGCGGTCCGTAGGGTGCAGATTGTTGTCGATGCAGATGAACGCCATGACCACCTTCTTGTCGTTCTGTCGTGCCGTCATGGCCTCGATGACCCCGTGCTTGAGGTGTCGGTAAGCCTCCCTGACCTGTCGTTTCACGCGGTTACGCTTCACGGCACGTTTGAAGCAGCGTTTAGGCACACTGACGAGCATCTGCGCTGCCGGCTCCCCTTCCTGCCGGTCGGTTATCATGTAGACCATTCTGATAGGGAATGCCGACATGGCACGGCTCTGCCCTCCACCGAAGAGTTGCTCCACGGTGTTTCTGCTGCACACACGTTCGCTCTTTGTGAGCGTGTCGTGTCGCTGCTGCTGTCCACAGTTTGCCGTTTCAGGCTCCACAGCCTTCAACCTGTCTTCTTGTCCACTCATCGTTATATCGTTATCTGCGTCCTTGCCTATAAAACCAATAAAGCTTATATAGCCTATAAAGCTTATATAGCTAACGTAGCTTATCCCGCTGATACAGCTTATCTCGCTTATCTATCACGAATGCCTTATCTCAGAACAGCCCACAACTCTCAACCTCAGTTCACCTCAAAAAGCTCCTTTTAAAAGCTCTATATTTGGTCGCTTGCCAGAGCAAGAAGGAGATGAGAGAGCCACTAAATGGCGGCGAGTAAGGAGAGCCCTTTTATCTCCAACCAGCCTTGGGTATTTACTCCCCTCCATAAGGGGAGGGGTGAGCCGCCGAAGGCGGCGAGGGGGAGGGGCTTTGAGGTGAGGCTTGTGCTTTTGTTACTTATTATTCTTCGCCAGATAAGCCTTCAGTGCTCCCGTCATCGACGGATATTCCTTTGTAGGAGCCTCGAGGTCCAGGCGCAGTCCCTCAGCCTCCACAGCCTTTGCTGTTGCCGGTCCGAAGGTGGCAATGCGCACGTCACCCTGCGTGAAGCTCGGGAAATTTTTAGTGAACGCCTTGATGCCTGTCGGCGAGAAGAACACGAGCATGTCACAGTCGAAAGCCTTTGCTTCCTCCTCGGTGAAGTCGTTGCTCACGGTGCGATACATCACACACTCCTTGTGGTTGAGCTTCTTCGAGTCGAGCAGTTTAGCCACGATGTCGTTATGCACGCTACTCAGCGGCACGAGATATTTCTCGTTCTTGTGCTTCACCATCATCGGAATGAGGTCGTCAATCTTGCCGGTGTTGCCGAAGAACACCTTGCGCTTGCGATACTGCACATATTTCTGGATGTAGAGCGCAATTGTCTCTGTGACGCAGAAATATTTCATGTCCTCGGGTATGTTTATGCGCAGCTCCTTGGCCAGCTTGAAATAATTGTCGATAGCATGTCGTGATGTGAACACCACGGCAGTGAAGTCGAGCAGACTGATTTTCTGCTGACGAAATTCCTTAGAACTAAGTCCCTCGACCTTGATGAAAGGTCGGAACACCAGTTCCACGCCATATTCCTTCGCGATGTCGAAATAAGGAGATTTCTCACTTGTCGGCTCTGGCTGTGAAATCAAAATCTTCTTTATCATTTGTGTCTTAAAAATTAACCTTCAAATAGTTGCACGTCATGGTCAATGCGCCCCAGAGGACGCCCAACGGGATGAGTTCAAGGGTGCAAAAATACAAAAAATTTTGCACAATTCCGCCCCTCGTGCTGAAAAAGATGTTGTAAGCCTTGTAAAAGGCCAGAATCTTCATAACTCCTACAATGACAGCGGCACACAAGAGCGCCGTCTCCACATCCATGCTGAAATAGGCTTGCAGCATGACCACGGGGTAGAGGAGCAGCCCCTCGAGCACCAGGGTGAAGAGCCACGACTTCATCCACATCCCGTTGCGCTTGGTGTCGAAGAACACCCATCCCGTTGTCTGGTAGAGCAGCATCTTTCCGACGAAATAGCCCAGGATCTCAAGGGCAAAGACGCCGATGACGAGATACTGGTCAATGATGAACGTCTGCACCACGAAGCGGTTGACATAGAAGAAGAACACCAGGCCCATGAGCAGGCAGCCTTGCAGGGCGAGCGTGAGCTGGAACCTTATCTCCTGTGCCGTCTCGGTGATGTCGCTCAGCAGCCCCGTGGGGCGTCTGAAGAAGTTTTTGGCCTGGCGCATCATGAAGTCACGCGACTTGGTGAACGCCACCACGCCCATGATGAAGCACAGCAACAGCAGCACGGTTATGATGTTGTCTCTGGCTGTGCTGTAAGGCACAGGGTCGCCAGCCACCCCCAGACGTCCTCCGAACAGGTCGGGGTGGAAAAACGGTTTGCCCGTGAAAAAGCTCTCACGGTAATATTTAGGCAGACTGACGTCGCGGAAGCTTCGTCCCACGGGCCATCCTGGCAGGTGCAGCGTGTCGGGCTGCGTGCTCCACGTTATCTCTGACGGCTTGATGTGCGCCTGCACCATCGAGTCTTGCTGCTCTGGTGTGGCGTTGGCAGGAAGCCACGACAACACCTCCTTGACGGTGGGTTGCCATGTGCGGGGCTGGGCCTGTTGAAGCTCCACCTCGCCGTTCTCCTGAAGCACAATGGTGTCGTTCTGCTGTGTCATTGTTTATGATGTTTCGTTTTTGCAGGGGCTCACAAAGAGCCTTCTGGGGTGGGGGGGGCGGGGACTTATGGGCTTATAACCTTACAGGTCTTATGGGCTTACAGGTCTTAAAGCCCTTGGCCCTTCCCCCTGAAGCTCCCTTAGAGCCCAAACTCCTTCTTGATGTCGTCCACGCGGTCAAGCTTCTCCCATGTGAACAGCTCCACACGCATGGTCTTTGTGGGGTGATAGTGAGACGTGAAGGTCTTCTCCACCACCTCCCACTGGCGTCCCATGTGTCCATAGGCCGCTGTCTCGAGGTAGATGGGCTGGCGCAGCTTCAGCGTCTGCTCGATCTTCTTCGGGCGGAGGTCGAAGAGCTGGCCTATCTTCTTGGCAATCTCGCCGTCGGTCATGTTGACCTTTGAGCGGCCGTAGGTGTTGACGTAGATGCTCACGGGCTCAGCCACACCGATGGCGTAGCTCAGCTGCACCAGCATCTCGTCGGCAACGCCCGCTGCCACCATGTTCTTGGCGATGTGGCGTGCGGCATAAGCTGCCGAGCGGTCCACCTTCGAGGGGTCCTTGCCCGAGAAGGCACCGCCGCCGTGGGCTCCCTTGCCGCCGTAGGTGTCGACGATGATCTTGCGGCCGGTCAGACCGGTGTCGCCGTGAGGGCCACCGATCACAAACTTGCCCGTGGGGTTGACGAAATATTTGATGTCGTCGCCGAAGAGCGCGAGCACCTTGCGGCTGTGTATCTGCTCCTTCACGCGCGGCATGAGGATGTTGATGACGTCGTAACGGATCTGTGCGAGCATCTGCTCGTCGTCGGCCATGAACTCGTCGTGCTGTGTGCTCACCACGATGGTGTCGATGCGCTCGGGCACACCCTCGTCGCTGTACTGCACGGTTACCTGGCTCTTCGAGTCGGGACGCAGATAGGTCATCACCTTGCCCTCGCGGCGAATGTCGGCGAGCGTGCGCATGATGAGATGTGCCAGGTCAAGCGACACCGGCATGTAGTTTTCTGTCTCGTTGATGGCGTAACCGAACATCATGCCCTGGTCGCCGGCACCCTGCTCGTCGTCCTCCTCACGGCTGACGCCGCGGTTGATGTCGTTGCTCTGCTCGTGTATGGCGGTGAGTATGCCGCATGAGTCGGCGTCAAACTGATACTCGCTCTTCGTGTAGCCAATCTTCTTTATTGTGCGGCGAGCGATGGTCTGCAGGTCGATGTAAGCCTCTGAGCGCACCTCGCCCATGATCACCACCTGACCTGTGGTTACGAAACTCTCGATGGCGCAGTGTGCTCCCTCGTCGTAAGCGAGAAACTGGTCGAGCAGTGCGTCACTGATCTGATCGGCCACCTTGTCGGGATGGCCCTCTGAAACTGATTCTGATGAAAATAGATAACTCATTTTTCCAATTTTGTTTTTTTTGTGACTGTAGCCTCGTTCACGCCTGCCCTCCGTCCCACACGTTTGTGTGGCACCGTGCCGGCATGTGCGGCTATGAAAAATATAAATTAAAAGTGGAAAAACGCCAATTGACCGTCGAAAATCTGTCTTGAGTGATTTCGCAGTTTTAGCATTTTTTAGTGTGGTTGCAAGCAGCCAAATTCTTCCACATTATTATCTCATTTATAAATATTCTTTTTGTCCATGTTTAGCATGCCTCGACATGCGAAAACCGGTTCTTTTTTAAGACCTTCTTTTAAAATCGGCTGCAAAGTTACAGCTTTTTTCCGTAACACACAAAGAGTTAGGGTTAAAACAAGCTAAACAGCGCGTTTTAGGCCCCACACAAACACAAAAAGGGCGCACCCTATGGCCAATGCCACGGAGATGCGCCCCTGTTTCGTTATTTTTCAAATAGCCTTGGCTATAGGTTTTTCACTTTTCACTTTTCGTTTTTCACTTTTCCCTTAAAAAGGCTTGGTCTCAACGGCGCCAGCCTTTTTTTACCTTTTTACCTTTTTACCTTTTTACCTTTAAAAATCCTTTTTACCTTTTAACCTTTAAAAAGCCGTTTTATCTTTTTACCTTTAAAATGACATTTTGCTACTTTTTTCGCCTTTTTGCTTAACTCAATTATTAACGGATGTTAATTTTCCAAGATTTTGTCATTAAGCCCATTTGAGGCTGTCAAAGAGGCTTAATGAGCGCCTCAAATGGGCTTAATGAGGAGCTCAAAGAGGCCCTTTCAAAGTGTCAGTAAAGAATGGTTAAAACTGACAAAACGATAATCGCGATTTTAGACAAAATTGAGGGGATGGAACGACAAAATTAGAGCTTTTCAACAACAAAATTAGAGCTTTTCAATAACAAAAAGAGGCTTTTCAACAACAAAAAAAATTGTCTCTATTGTCTCTATTGTCTTTAAAACCTTCGCAGCAAGAATGGCGGGAGGGAGTGGTGATAAACACAACCTGCTTTCTTGCGTTGTTTTAAAGACAATAGAGACAATAGAGACAATTCTAAAAAAACAATATTTTTTTATTTTAGCGTTGTCTTTTCAGAACAGAGCTTTAGCTTTGTCTTTTCAGAAACAACGTTGTCTTTCCCAAAATCAGCGTTTTTTTTACGACAGCTCGAGCATGCGCTCAATGGGCTTGACGGCGTCGCGTGCAATGTCGGCAGGCACATCGACGGCGGGCCACTCGTGGAGAAGCGTGTTATACATCTTCTCAAGGGTGTTCATCTTCATAAACTCACACTCGTTGCATGAGCAGCCGATAGAGCCTTCGCTCACCTCGGGAGGCACGGGGAGGAACTGTGTATCGGGACATGCACGCTGCATCTCGTGCAGGATGCCAGCCTCTGTAGCCACGATGTAGGTGCCTTCGGGATGCTCGGTGGCATATTTCAGGAGCACGGCGGTGGAGCCTACCACGTCGGCCACAGCCAGGACGGGAGCCTTACACTCGGGATGGGCGAGGACCACGGCCTTGGGGTTTTCACGCTTCATGCGCACGATCTCTTCCACAGAGAAGCGCGAGTGGACATGGCATCCGCCGTTCCACAGGAGCATGTTGCGGCCCGTCACGCTGTTTATGTAAGAGCCGAGGTTATAGTCGGGCCCAAAGATTATCTTCTCGTCCTTGGGGAAGGTGTCGACGATCTTCTTTGCGTTGCCCGATGTCACCACAACATCGGTTAGCGCCTTCACCTCGGCAGTGGTGTTGACGTAGCTCACCACCTTGTAGCCCGGGTGCTCCGCCTTATACTGGCGCAGGTCTTCGGCGCGGCACGAGTCGGCGAGCGAGCATCCTGCTCTGAGGTCGGGTGCGAGCACCAGCTTGTCGGGCGAGAGGATCTTGCATGTCTCCGCCATGAAATGCACGCCACACATGAGGATGATCTTTGCATCTGTCTGTGCAGCCTTACGCGCCAAGGCCAATGAGTCGCCGATGAAGTCGGCCACGTCTTGCACGTCACCCACGGTGTAATAGTGAGCCAGGACGATGGCGTCCTTCTCCTCACACAGTCGTCTTATCTCCTTCTTCAGGTCCAGGGTCTTGTCAACCGGTTCGTCGACATACCCTTTTTCTATCCATTGTTGTTTCATAATCTAAATAAAAAAACTTAAGTAGGTGTTCAAAATTAATTTAAATGATTCTATGCTCTATTTTGGTCTGTATGTTCAGCTCCGAAGAGGGAGTGTAGCGGGCTACACGACCGATGAGAGCTGGGCATACGGGCCAAAAGAGGGCGTAGAGGCATTTGAAAGCATAACCTTTTTTATAAGATTCATATATGCGATTAATTTTGAACACCTACTTAAGACCTTTCCACAAAGCTCCTCCCCCTCGCCGCTTTGCGGCTTACCCCTCCACGTTCTTGCTCTGGCAAGCGACCAAAGGTCAAGCGGGAGAGGCGGAATGATGAGCGAGGGCTATCGAATTCTTCACTCTTCACTCTTCACTCTTCACTCTTCACTCTTCACTCTTCCTTTCGAGTAAGTTATCCACGCTTCATTATATTCTTATTATTTATATTCTTTTTAAAAATAAAATATATGAATATGATGATGTCGTGTTGAAAGGTTCATAACTCAAGGCCTAAAAATTTGCATATTTGGATGTAAACATTAGGTGTTGGTGCTGTTAACATGTGCCATTAATGTTTTATGGTTGAGCTACAGCAGAGTTATGTGCTTATCCACAGATGTTGTAGATGTGTGCAAAGTTAATAAGTTTATATCTTTTTAAAGAATGTTTTCGTTGAAAAATGTTTCATAACATGTTAATTTTGTGTTGAATATCCACAGCTCTCGTGGTGCTCAAAAGGCGAGCTGTGAAATGTGTGGATAACGGAAAAGTTTTCCACAGGTTATTAACGTGGTTTTCAACTAATCTTTCAAGCATCCTATCGGCACTACATACACCCCGTCTTGTGGGCGCTGGTAGGCATATTTTCCGACACCTGTCAGAACCATTTTGAAAGACGGCGATTTCATCTTGTCAACATCAATCTTACTTTCCAGCCTCACCAGGTTTTCTGCACCTTCCTCTATCAGTTTGTCACCGCCAAGCTTCACCTCTATCAATCCGTACTTGCCATTGCGCAGATGAACCACAGCGTCACATTCCAGCCCTGTCTTGTCGCGGAAATGATAGACAGCACCCCCCAACGCATCGGCATACACTCTCAGGTCGCGCACACACAAGGTTTCGAAAAACAGCCCGAAAGTTTTCAGATCGTTTATCAAATCTTCAGGCCCCATACCTAAAGCAGCCGTAGCTATTGAAGGATCGGTAAAATATCTGGTGTCGGAGGTTCTGATGGCCGATTTGCTTCTCATGTTAGGATTCCAAGCCGTAGAATCTTCTATTACAAAAATCTTTTTCAACACCTTAATATAAGAATAGATGGTGTTTTCGCTGACCTCAGCGCTCTCATTGTTGGCAATGTCCGCCAAGATGGTGCCTGCTGTTGCCTGGCTCCCTTGGTTTCTCGCATACGACCTCATTATTCTTTTAGCCAATTCGCTGTCACGCTTTGTTCCGTCTACACGCGAAACGTCAAATCTCGTCACCGCCTCAAAATATTCGATGGCTTGTAGCAACGCAGCTTTTTCGTTCTTCTTGTTCAACGCTTTCGGCCAGCCCCCACGACAGGTTAGATAAGCCAGACGCTCTAAATTGTTTTGATTTATTCCCTCTACAAAATAATCTTTTTTGTCTGAGCCGAACAATTTGGCAAGGCTTACCTCTCCTGTAGAATCGCCCGACTCCCACAAGCTCATTGTTCTTAGTTTCAGCCAAGCAAAACGTCCTGTTCCCGTATGAAATATTTCATTATAATTAGGTGGAACAGCTGACCCTGTCAGAATAAACTGCCCGTCATCGTCTCGCTTGTCCACTTCATTTCTCACGGCATCCCAAAATTTAGGCGCAATTTGCCATTCATCGATCAGTCGTGGTGTTTCACCTTGAAGCAAAAGCTTAATGTTTGTATTGGCCATGGCAATGTTCTGCTCCATGTAATCTGGATCAGACATTGACAAGATGCTCTTGGCTTGTTGAGCCGCCAAGGTTGTCTTTCCGCAATATTTAGGCCCTTCTATCAAAACAGCCCCCATTGCATCTAATTTTTCAGCCAATATTTTATCTGCAATTCGTGTTTTATAATCCTTCATAAAAGAGTTTCTTTGTTACAATTGCAAAAATAGCACATTTATCTGAATATCAATCAAATAAATTAGTTAAACCTTGTTATTTTTGTTACCTGTTGTGGCAGTTGGCGCGTTTTTGTTGTGGCAGTTGGCGCATTTTCGTTGTGGCAGTTGGCGCGTTTTTGTTGTGGCAGTTGGCGCATTTTTGTTGTGGCAGTTGGCGCGTTTTCGTTGTGACAGTTGGCGCGTTTTTGTTGTGGCAGTTGGCGCGTTTTCGTTGTGGCAGTTGGCGCAATTAATCGTCTTTCGTTCAATGTTTGTTATATAAAAACAGGGCACAGAGCCACGGTTCTACTGATGCAAAAAAGCAGAATGTGGTTTCTGTGCCCTGCTGTTCATAACAAGTGGCTGTTCATAACATGCGAGGGGTGATGTTTTAGCGTTTTATCTTCTCGTTAACCAGCCTTGTGTATTCACTCCCCTCCATAAGGGGAGGGGTAAGCCACCGTCAGGTGGCGTGGGGGTGGGGCTTCCAATAGCCCTGGCCATTCACTCCCCTCCATCGCTCGACCTTTGGTCGCTTGCCAGAGCAAGAAGGGGAGGGGTGAGCCGCGCAAAGCGCGGCGAGGGGGAGGGGCTTTTACCACGCCACATTAAATCCCACGTTCACGCTTGCGTTAGAGCTGAGCGGTATTCCCTCTTTCGACTGTTTTCCGAGCAGGTGATCCATGCCCACGAAGAGGTTTATGCCTTTGGGGTGGAAGTTGACGATCCATCCCATGCTTGCTGTGAACGAGTTGACAGCGAAGTTGATGCCACCGTCGATCCACTTGAGCGGTGAGATGTTTGCACTCACGCGTCCCTCGGTCCATGAATATTTGCCGTAGAGACGAGTGGAGCTGAGAGCGCCAAACTTAAGGTTCTTGTAAGCCGGCAGCACATACTCGGCACCCAGGTTAACGGTTGCTCCGATGCCCGTTGTGCGCTTTCCCTTGTCGCCCTCGTCCTTGAGGTTGGCAAAGTCGGCGAGCTGGTCGCCATACTTGTCTGTCTGGTCGTCGATGGTGTTGCCCCCGTCCGATGTCACCGATGTGTCGTGGAAACCGTTGAAGGTGAACGTCTTTGCGCGGTTTGCCGCCTGCATGTTGTTAGTCCAGTTTATGAAGCCGAGGTCGGTCACGGCAGCACTCACCGTCCAGTGTTTGTCAATCTTATAGACAGCGCCGAGGTCGAACGCCATGCCGAAGCCACCCAGTCCGGCTCCGTCAACGTCGACATCGTCTACCTTATTATATGTGCCTTTTCCCGGGTCGTTATACTCTTCCTGGCTCTCCACATACGAGAAACCCTTCATAGAGACGTTGGCCACGCCCTGTCCGCTCACCGTCCACTTGTCGTTCTGTGCGAGGTCGGCCTTCAGGTTTTGCAGCTTCACGTCGGCGCGTGCTGCACCGAAGAGCAGCTTCATCTTGGCACCAATGCGCAGGTTCTTGTTGATCTGGTGCGAGTGGCCGAAGGCGAGCTCGGCATAGGCCATGGCGTTCACCGACACGTCACCGATGTTGTAGGTCTGGTTGCCCGTGTTCTTTGCAAACTCGAACAGCTCGTAGGGCAGCACGGCGCCCACGGTGGAGCGTACGCCCAGCTCTATGGTGTTATATCCCTTGAAGCCCTTGAAGCCCGCCGAGAGCAGCGTCAGGTTCACGTCGCCCGTCAAGCGGTTGTTGCCCTTGCTGAAGCCTCCCAGCGCCTCGTCGGCCGAGATATAGGGGTTCATGAAGGTGGTCTTCTGCTTGTCGCTTCCGTGTCCATAGCTGGGGTTGTCGAAGAGAATGTCGCCCAGTCCGAAGTTGCCGTGCATGCTCACGCTCACGTTGCCCAATGCCGGCAGCGAGAGGTAGTTTTGCTCGTTTGCAAAAGCCGGGTTCATGGTGTGGCGAAACTTAAAGTCGTCGGTGAAGTAGGCCGAGTTGAAGGTCTGTGCCGAGGCAGCGCCGCACGAAGCGGTGACGATGGCTGCAAGTATATATTTTCTGAATTGTTTCATAAGAGAAATTGTCTGTTGTTAAGGAGGTTTGAAAAAAATTTAGTTGAGGTCAGCGACCACACGTCCATACAGCTTGATGACGATGTCGCTCACCTTGAGCGTCTGCGTGTTGGCGTTTATGGTCTTGCCCACAATGGCGTCGTTGCCTGTGCCGGCCGCCGCCTCCACCTTAAGCACCAGACCGTCGATGGTCTTGAGGGCACCCTTTGTCTTCTCGTAGATGCGTATGTCCATGGGCGATGTGACGGGTGTTGTGCCGTCAGCCGATCCCTTCACGGTGTTGCGCACCTCCACCATGATGCGGTCCTGGCTCACCTCCTTCTTGTCGGCGTCGATGGCATAGGCTGTGACGGCGAGGTTGGCAGGCACGCTGTTGCTTATCTTCGCCGTGAGCTTGAGGTAGGCACCGCTGGTGAGCTCATAGTCGTCGATGTCGTCGTGCCATCCGTCGAGCGTGTCGCGGTAGACGATCTGGGCGCCCTTGTCGAAGGCGAGTGGCGCGAGGACAGAGTAGGAAGGAGCAATGCAGTAATGTGTTCTGTTGCCGAGCTTCATGGTGCTCACGCGGTCGCCGTTGGCTTTAACGTCGGCCTTGAACGTGAGCTTCTTCGGAATGCGTGTCATGAGGTCAGAGAGCGACGGCACGATCACGAGCTGCCGGTTGTCGGGGTTGTAGCTGTCGTTCTTGCATATTCGCAGACGGGTTGTGGTGTTCACGCCGTCGGCTGTGCTTGGCATCACGGTCATGGTTGGCACGTCCACTGTTGCCATGACCCTGCCCTTGTCGTCATAGGCTGTTATGACGCCGTCGACCTTGCCCTCCACGTTCATGTTGTTGTCGATGTTGAGGTCGATCATGGGGTTGTAGAGGTTAATCTTCACGTCGTCGTCGGTGAGGAAGCTGGGCACGCTGTTTATGGTCACCTCTCCGAGGTCAGACAGCTCTATGCTGGGGTAGAACATTCCCTGTGCTCCTGTGACGGTGATCTTGTCCATGGTCATGCGTGTGCGTATGTAACACTGCGATGCGTCAACGCTCACGGCGTTGATGTCGTCGAACACCACCTTTGCCTTGACCTGTCCCTCGATCTCCACCTTCTGTTTTGTCTTGTCGAAGACGAGCTTGTTGCCGGCAGCGGCAGCCTTGCCGAAGTGGAGCTTCTTGAGCTTTGCCTTGATACTTATGTTGGATGCTGTGCTCACGTTGTTGAACACAATGTTGTGGCCGTCGAACGCGGCATGTGCAGGTGTTGTCGTGAGGTTGTCGAAGGTCATGTAGGCAGGCATCTGCAACGTCATGGTCTTGAACGAGTTGACCACGCGCTTCAGCTCGCTTGAGAAGGTCACGCTGATGTTGAGGTCGGCGTCGATGTCGGCTTCGAGCAGGTCCTTGACATCCTTCTGCCGGTCGCTCTCGTAGCTAAACTTTGTCACCACGCCCTCCACGGTTATGGGTGCGGTGGCTCCCGGCGCGTGCTTCACCGAGGCTTTGTGCCGGCGTGCATGAGAGGCTGTGACGTCGATCATAAGGTCGTTGTTGCTTATCTGCTGGTTTATGACCACGATCTCGTCAATCTGCGGACGTGCAGGTGTCACGGCGTCGCCTTCTTTCTTGAACACATAGTCGCCGTTGGCCTCAGTAGATATGAGGTCACTGTTGTCGAGTTCGAGGATGTCGTCAAGCTTAATGTCTTCGGTGCTGCTCACGGGAATGGCCAGTGAGTCGCCGCCGATACCTACGGTTGTGTCGATGTTGGAAAGGTCGTAGTTGCTGTCTGTGCATCCGTAACCAGAGAGCATGAGACCAATGCCTAAGAGGCATGTTGCCATTTTAGAGGCAGAGATGTCCTTCTTCATGTTTTTATCCTTAATTCCGCAACACTATTACAAATATAACTTTTT
>ULUS01004699.1_pt1 | contig 14519 bp, 10 predicted proteins | sample 1958761 | NCBI WGS metagenome assembly ULUS01 (sample SAMEA4835767, study PRJEB28245) | human gut metagenome | biome: gut microbiome; material: fecal sample | place: Denmark | collected 2008
GCAATAAAAATATAATAAAACTCTGAATGACATGGCAAAATGTACAAATAAAATCTGAGAAACTCACTCCTTTTGGAGGCATTTTTTCGATTATGGAGCTATTTAATGCTCTTTTAGCTCAAACTATAGATTCCACCTGCAGACAAGATGAACTGCTTACTGGTCAATTGAAATTCGGTCAAGAGTATGATTTTGACTTTGATCAGTGGTGGCAAGGAACGCATCTTCGATGACATGAACAATGGCTTTGGCTGGAATCGATTGCCAAAAGCCGCTTTATGGGGTAAGGGAATTTTGGGTCTGCGACGTTTCTGTTTTGCAAGGAATATGTACAATAAAATGATTTTTATAGCTTTGCAAGCAAAATCCCACTAAACCTTATAGGTTGCGGATTTGAGGGTTTATAGAATGTCCGTTGGTTGGTTATTGTTTTACTTGCACTGTTAGCAAGAATGTATTAAATAAAAACGCTCTGCAGAAGCAAAAGCACATATTGTAATGCCTTTGCTTTTGCAGAGCGAATCACGCTTATATATGTGAGTAGTTTAATCGATAAATCGCTTGGTCAACTCATCGAACTTCTCTATGCGGCGGTCGCGTAAGAACGGCCACCAACGGCGAACATTCTCGCTGCGATTCATGTCAATATCAACAATGATGTTTTCTTCTTTGCTATTACTGCCTTGTACCAATATTTCACCCTGCGGACCGGCTACGAAACTGTTTCCCCAGAACTGGATACCGTTTGTCTGGCCTGACGGGTCGGGTTCAAGTCCTACACGGTTTACGGCTATTACAGGCAATCCATTAGCTACGGCATGTCCACGCTGTACTGTAACCCACGCACCAAGCTGGCGAGCTTTTTCTTCGGCGGTATCAGTGCTTTCCCATCCTATAGCGGTAGGGTAGATAAGCAGTTCCGCTCCCTTCAGAGCCATGAGGCGTGCTCCTTCCGGATACCACTGGTCCCAACAAACCTGCACTCCCAACTTACCGATAGATGTCTGTATCGGTTCGAATCCTATATCGCCCGGAGTAAAGTAGAACTTCTCGTAGTATGCAGGGTCATCAGGAATATGCATCTTGCGATACTTGCCTGCTATGCTACCGTCGGCATCGAACACTACGGCTGTGTTGTGATATAATCCGGCTGCTCGGCGCTCGAACAATGAAGTTACGAGGACGATTTTATACGCTGCGGCTATTTCACTGTAAAATCCTGTTGACGGACCGGGTATAGGCTCTGCTAAATCGAAGAGTGAAGTGTCTTCTGTCTGACAGAAATAAGGAGTGTTATGCAATTCTTGCAGAACTACTAGTTGCGCTCCGGCACGTGCCACTGCTGCTATGTTGGCGTGAAGTTTATCTAAGTTATTGTGAAGGTCGGGACCGCACGATTGCTGTACTAGTCCCACGCGTATAATTCTGTTCATATGGCTTTGATGTATATGTATTTACTTATTGTTAGACAATACTGTTTCTGGATATTGCATGGTTACGCAGTGCAATGATCCGTGCTGCTTAATCAGGGCGCGGCAGTCTATGCCTACTATTTCTTTGTCGGGGAACGCTTCTTGCAGTACCTCCGCTGCCAACTTATCGTTTTCTGGCTGTGCGTATGTAGGATACAGCACCGCATCGTTCATGATAAGGAAGTTGGCGTAAGTGGCTGGCAGGCGTAGTCCGTCTTCGTCGTAGATAGCTTGCGTCATGGGCAGAGGCAACAATCGGTAAGGCTTTCCGTCGAGTGTGCGGAATGTCTTTAGCTGCTTTTCCATTGATGTCAACGCTCCGTAATGCTCATCGTCCTTGTCGGTGCATTTCACGTAGGTGATGGTGTCGTTAGGGCAAAGGCGAGCCAGCGTGTCTACATGGCTGTCGGTATCATCGCCTGCCAAGTATCCGTAGTCAAGCCACAGCACCTGCTGAAGGTTGAATCGCTCTTTCAGATATTGTTCTATATCGCTTCTGCTCATGGTATCGTTTCTGTTGGGGGCGAGTAGGCAAGGCGATGTGGTAAGCATTGTACCTTTTCCGTCGCTTTCTATAGATCCGCCTTCGAGCACGAAGTTACGACAGTTTACGTAATGTCCGTTAAGCAGTCCCGTTTTATAAAGGCGACCGTTTATAAGATTATCTTTGTTGGCGGCGAACTTCATTCCCCATCCGTTAAAGCAGAAGTCGAGTAGCATCGGAGCCGCATCTTTCTGCTGTAGGGTGATGAACGCATGGTCGCGATCCCACGTGTCGTTAGTGGGGCAACTTACATATATAAGATTCTCTTTATATTCAAAATCTTTCAAGGCATCCGGAAACTGCGGAGCTACAACCACAAGTTGTTGTCGGCTTGCTATTTCGCGTGCCAGTTGGAGAAAGCATTTTTCCACTTCGTCTAACATATACGCCCAGTCGGTTTCCTCATGAGGCCATGTCAGCTGTATAAAGCTCTGTTTCTGCCATTCGGCGGGCAAATAAAATTCTTTTTCCATATTCTTATAGTGTCTATTATTTCTTGTTTTCTCTTTTCTCTCTTGCGGCGGGCTGTACTACTGTTGCTTTGTTCTTCCGCTTTCTAAGAAGAATCCAGTCGAACAGTTGTCGCCAGTTGCTGAATTCCTTTTGATACATCAGTCCCACGCCCTGTGTTGTTAGGGTAGTTTTCGTGAAGTATCTGTCGTTAGTCTGGTTATAACCTTTCAGTCTGAATTCTCCGCTCTTGGTTAGTAACCATTGTGCTTCAAAGTCGCCTACAAAGTTGGTGTTACGCATCGGGTTATCTCTATATCCGAAGTTACCGTTTATGATGAGGCGGTTATTCAGCAGTCGTCCCGACAAGATAGCTTCGGCTTCCACGTCGCTCCAGCCTCTTTGTCCGGTACTCAGGTTGGTGCCCACATTCCAGTGCTGGCTGGTAATCATTTGCGACAGGATATTGTTGAGCTGTCCCGACAGCGTACTGAAAGCCAACGAGCTGGTGGCATCGCTCTGCGTGTTGTTGCTGTTATAGTCTTGCGTATAGAACTTACCTATACCCAGCAGATATATAATCTGGGTATTCATAGACTCTTCTGTGTTGGTGAGACTTCTTACCAAGGCGCGGTCCTCATCGTTAACGGTAGGCAGCTCCAAGTCGAACTTCAGGGTAGGCGAGGTGAGGCTTCCCGTAAGGTTTACTATACAGTTTACTCTTACCGTACCTTTGTTAGACGAAGCATCCGCCACAAGGTCGTTCAGTGAAGCCGATGTAACGGTGTAGATGGCTTTTACGTTCAGGTTGGCCTCCTTCGGGTTACCGTTGAACGAAACTATACCTCCACGCTGCAGTGTGAAATCCTTTCGGATTACGTTCTGCATACTCATCTTATATACACCTTCTTCTATATTATACGTACCGAACAATTGGAAATCGCCCTTATTATAAAAATTAAGGTGCAGATTACCGCTTCCGTTGGCGGATATATAATCGCCCGATGCCGCATCGAGCACTATACGCATGGTAGCTTCGGGCGAAGCGTCTATTTGCAGGTCGATATGCATATCGGTAGGAGTATCCATCTCTCCGTTGTCTTTTCCGTCTTTTACGTTTAGATGATGATACAGCTCAGTATTTATAACCTCCTGCTTGCGTCGCGGCGTCTTGTCTACGAATGTGATAAACTGATTATCCGTTGCCTCGGCTGCGGTGCTTGCCACATAAGTAAATACGGTGTTGCCGTTGCTTCTAAGCGTTCCATCAACGTTCAGCGTATTGTTTCCGCCACGTAGCAGCACATCGCCGGTAGCGTATATCTTTCCGTAGAACGGGAAGTCGGGAGTCTCTTTCTCACTGTAGAACACATTCATGCCCTGAGTATTGAAGCGGAAGTCATATTTCAGGTTCTTCAGCTTGGTGTGCTGTAATGCCCCGTTGGCTGTTCCTTTATGTCCCTGCATATCCGAGAGCTGCACGTTACGGAAATCGAATCTTCCTGATGTAATGCGCACCGAGTCGGTTGTTTCGGCATGATAAGTAGTATTCAGCACTATTATCTTCATTGTGGCGTTTGCTTTCACCGCCCCCTCCAAGTCGAGCTGTGAGAACGGTCCGTACAGTCTTACATGGCCGTATGCACGTCCTGTAGGCTTCTCGAATATACCGTCTATGAATGGCGCGAGGAAAGCCAAGGTAGTACCGTTGGCCTGAATATTCAAGTCGAGTCCTTTCTCTTTTGGCGAAACGTAGCCCACTACGCGTGTAGACCTGCCTTCGTTTTCTGGTATGTCGGCATCCAGTCGCACTCCGCCAAGGTCTGCGTCCCACACGCCACGTATGTCACCTCGTCCCAGCAAGGCATCGTTCAGAGAGAAGCCCTTTGCATCGAGTCGGGTATACATTACGGGGTCTGATAGCAAGTGGTGCAAGTGTACTTTTCCTGTAATCATTCCGCTGAACTTAACCGCATCAAAGTTGATAAGGTTCATCACATAATTCAGGTTGATGTCGTTCAGTTCTACTATGCACGAGTCTGTTTCCGCCTTACCAATCTTTCCGTTGGCAGACAGGAACTGCTTCTTATGCTCGAAGAGGAAATGATCTATGCTCACCGTACCGTTGTCGATGGTGATTTCAGACGGATGCACGTTCCATACCGTATCATTCAAAATAACGGTGCTGGGCTTCAGATTTATCTGCGTCAGCAACTTTCCTTTTCCCTGAGGCTGCTTGAATCGAGTCTCAGCTTTCAGGTTCCCGCAGAAAGTAGACGTAGTATTGTTGCCCCAGTTTAAGATGGTAGTTAAAACATCATCCTGCGCCTTTGCGCTTACTGCCACGTTAAGCATCTCGCCGTTCTTCTTCCGCTTGTTGGCACGTATCTGGCAATTGATATTCTTGTCGGTGTTGCTGCATTGCAGATTACCTCCCTCATAGTACGTTCCGTCGTAAATGAATTCGGGCGCATATCCGGTTATGAGCATACGGTTATGCTTATCGTCTACATATCCTTTCAGCGTCGCTGGTATTCTTATTTCCAGAGGCACATTCAGTGCGCGCAGCATCTTCGAGTCGTCTACGGTGAAATTAAATTGGAAGTCGTTCGTAGTAGGGGTGTTATTCTTTCCTATTCCTATCAATGACGGTATGTGCTTCTGTACCGCCTTCATTATGCTGGCAGGCAGTGTGCGATACGAGTAATGCCCTTTCACTATACCATTCATGAAAGGCGAGCTAACCGTTATCTGCTTGTTTTCATTATCCGTGCCGTTCTCGGCTTTTATGCTGAAGTTATCAAGGAAATAAGACTCTTCCGGATCGGGAGCCGAAACGCTCAGGCTGTCAATGTTGATGCTGCCCTGCATATCGTCTATAGACCTACCGCTGAAATCGGCTGTCAGATTAACTGCCAAGTCGGTATCCTTATACTTGTCTGTAAGATGCAAGGCATTTGGGCGGAAGTTCTTCACCACTGCTCTCAAGTTATACTCCGGAATTCGTTTTCTTGTATCGAAGCGTCCGTCTATTTCTATGTTTCCGTTTTCGTCGTTAAGCGAGAGTTTGCCGTTGAAGCCTCCGGGCGTGTATTTCCCGTCCATACTGATGTTCTTGTATTCATAATCCTTGTATGTAAGAGACGAGATTACACCTTTTATATGCGATTCGATGGCTCCGTTGTGATAGCTGAAACCTTTAAGCGAAATGTCGAAAGCGGCGTTGCCCAGTGTTTTTTCCTGTCCTGCCAATCTACCCACGTTCAGCTCTTGACTCGATACGTGTCCAGAGAACGAGCGCAGTCCGCTTATCGTATCGCTGTGCATGGTGATGTTGGCATCCACTTCGCCCGCTTCGCACAGCAGCGTACCGTGTGTGGTTAGCTGGCTCAGCTTGCCACTTACGTCTCCACTAAAGTACGTGTCGCCCAGTCTCTCTACTATGGCGGGAGTCTCTTTATGCGGATTCAGATTGCGGAACAGCCATTTCAGTCCCTCTTTTTCGGCGGTTAAATCAGATACTTTACCGAATACGAATATATCTTTCGGGGTATTCCAGTGGTTTACCACACCTTCTATTTTCAGTCGTAGGTTCTTGTCTGGGTTCGATAAGTCAAACTCATCGCATTGCGCATGGCTTCCCTCACCGTGTACCTTTACGTGCAGCAATGCCTTATCGTTAAAATCCGACAGTGCCGGAACAAACATCTTCAGGTCCGATGGAGTGACATTCGCTCGTAGGTTAGCAGCGTACTTCAGGCTATTGTCGGCTGTGGCTATACACGCCACACTGTCGAAACGGGCGAAGAGCGTATCTATGCTCAGCTTGGAGTTAGGCAGACGCATTTCTATCTTCTCTCCCCGTACACCACGGTGGTTGGCAACAAACTTCATCGACAGTTTCTCAAGCACAAATCCGCTCTTCTCTGTCAGGCTCATACGCTTAACCTGCATATTGATGGTATCTCTGTTCAGAGCCTTCAGCGATAGGGTAGCCGATATATTCTCCATCCCGATATGCGACGCGTTGAATACCCCATCAGTCTCGGGAACCGAGAGCAAGTCGTAATGTACCTGCCCTCTACGTATCAATACAGCGTTTATACGCAGGTCGAGGTTATTTTCTTTCTTTACGGTATCTTTCGAGGCGAGGGCATCTATCAGGAACTGACAGTTCGCGATGGCGTTTTCGTTGGCCTTGTTTATCCTTGCGTTAAGTCCGAACAGCTGCACGCTGCTTATGCGAATATGCCCGTGGAGCAAAGGCAACAGCTCGAACTTGGCAGATAAACGCGACGCCTTGAGCATCTCATTGTTGCTTTGGTCTTTAATAAGTACGTTCTGAAGTATGATACGGTTGAGCAACCCTAAATCGACATTCCCTATGCTAACCTCTGTATGAAACAACTCGCTCAGCTGTCTTGCCGCTATTCTTGAAATTTTGTTCTGTATAAGCGGAAGGCTGAGTATTGCCATCAGTCCGAAGTAACATACCATAATCACTATGATGGATGTACGGACTATATATTTCAATCGGGTTAGTTTACTCATTGGGTTTTGTTATACACTCTTTCTCTTGATAAGAAAGCTTGCTGTTTCTATATCTGTAGCTTTAGCCTTCTTATTTATATCCTGCAAAAATACAGATTGTTTTCGTTGTAGCAAAAATTTTCGTTAGCTTGTTTCTCGTCGTGAATCAATTGTCTTTTACGACTTTTTGTTTTATTTCCGAATTGCATTATCTTTGCCCCAAGATAAACACTAATCAATATAATATGAAAAAATCAATATCTTTCGCTTTAATGATGGCTGCCGTTCTCGGCTCACAGGCACAGAATGGAGGCATTACTCCGGATATGCTCGCAGCAATGCGTGCTGATTTCAAACATACACCTGCCGATAAGGCTATCTTCAACGCTATGGCTGGAACCAGCATCGCTGTATTGGCACGTAGCCAGGAAAGCAAGGCTAACTTCGACGGTAACTTCTCTGACATGGTTGTTTCTCACGGCATCACCAACCAGAAAAGCTCAGGACGTTGCTGGCTCTTCACCGGACTGAACGTTTTGCGTGCTCAGATGATGGCTAAGCACGGACTCGATCACATGGAGTTCTCGCAGGTTTACTGCTTCTTCTATGACCAGCTTGAAAAATCTAACCTCTTCTTGCAGGGTGTTATCGACACTCGCCGCAAGCCGATGGACGACAAGATGGTAGAATGGTTGTTCCGTAATCCGCTTAACGACGGTGGACAGTTTACCGGTATCTCAGATATTATCGGTAAATACGGTGTAGTTCCTTCATCGGTTATGCCCGAAACATACAGCAGCGAAAACACAGCTCAGATCTCTAGTTTGATTACTTTGAAACTGCGCGAATTCGGATTGCAGCTTCGCGAAGAAGGTCAGCAGAAGAAGGTTACAGATCAGCAGCTCGTAGCTCGTAAGGCTGAAATGATGAAGACTATCTACCGCATGTTGGCTTTGGCTTACGGAGAACCGGTGCAGAAGTTCACTTATACCATCAAGGGAGAAACTAAGGAATATACTCCGCAGTCGTTCTTCCAGGAATACTTGGGCAACGACCTTACAGGTAACTACGTAATGTTGATGAACGACCCTACACGCGAGTATTATAAATGCTATGACATCGATTTCGACCGCCACGCTTACGACGGACGTAACTGGACTTACGTGAACCTTCCGGTAGAAGACATCAAGGAAATGGCTATCAAGTCTATCAAAGACAGCACTATGATGTACTTCTCTTGCGACGTTGCCAAGTTCCTCGACCGTAAGGCTGGTACTCTTGATATTCGTAACTTTGATTACGCTTCGTTGATGGGAACTACCTTCGGCATGGATAAGAAACAGCGTGTGCAGACATTCGCCAGCGGCTCAAGCCACGCCATGACATTGATGGCTGTAGACCTCGACAAGGACGGTAAGCCTAAGAAATGGATGGTAGAAAACAGTTGGGGCGCAGATGCCGGCTACAAGGGTCACCTCATCATGACCGACGAATGGTTCAACGAATACATGTTCCGTTTGGTAGTAGAGAAGAAGTACGTGCCCGCTAAGGTGCTCGATATCCTGAAGCAGCAGCCTATCCACTTGCCAGCTTGGGACCCGATGTTCGCATCTGAAGAATAATATATTTGAATATCGAAAAATAATTAAAGGCTGTCTCGATTGTGAATCGGGGCAGCCTTTATATTTAGTATTTAGTTCGTGTTTATTCCGTAACCTTAACACTGAAATCGGTAATGCGGCTTTCGAATCGTCCTGCCTTTTGCAGCGGGAATACTAATGTGCGGTGGTAGTACATCACTGCCGGCGACGCATATACTGTAGGCTCGTACTTGTAGTTGCCTACCTGATAGTGTGCACGGTTCTTCTCGTTTATGCCGTACAGCGTAATCTTTCCTAACTCTTCGCGCAGCTTGCCGTTTACTAGCAAACGGGTGCACATGTTGTTGCCCTCTATCGTGATAACCGCCTTCTTGCCCTTCTCTATACGATAGTTGAATTTGTTGAGATAACCCTCGTGCTCAAATCCAAGCTTGCCGTCTTGCGGGTCCGACAGATAGAAAACTGCGTTGTCTGAACGTAACAACTCCGTTCCTTTTTGCTCTTCCTTGCCCTCTACCGTGAAAGTGATGGAGTAATTATAGCCAATTTCCTTTATGCCCAACTCTTCTTCCGGAGCAAGAACAGCCTTCTCTATCACCGTGGTGCCAGGCTTTCCGTGGCGGGCCAGTTCGTTTACGCCAGGAGCTTCGCTAAGCTGAAGACGAAGGCGGTCGAACTCCTTGTACGGAACACTTGTGTTCTTTCCGCTCCAGCACTTGGTAGATAAAGTCTGCATGGCAGGGAACAGGCGATGATGAATGTCCTTCACCGTGATTCCGTTGCCCGGATGGTCGTTCCATACGGCAAACATGCCACCGAGAATAGACGGGTCGTTCTCTTCAAATTGTAAATCGCCTATCAATGCCGGAGTATACTTGTTGTACAGCATTTCGCAGTTCAGATAATCATAATAATATCCTGCACCCGGAACAATGTACACCAGTCCGTCGGGAATGCTTACCAACTGATACCCCTGCTTCTTCATCTCCTTAGGCTGAGCGTAACCGTTGTACCAGCAGTCCATCACTACGTTTTCTGATTTCACCGGTGTTTCGCCCTGAGCGTGAGTCAGCGCACCCCACACCACAGCCTGCTTTCCGAAACTTTCTACGTAGCGTATGTAGTGGTCTGTAAACGCGCGGAACTTCTCTACCACTTCTTTCTCGGCGTTAGAATACTCATCCGTACCTATGTGCACCCTCTTTCCTCGGAACACCGGATTCTTTCCCTCCAGATACTCCTTAAACAATCCGTCCATAAAAGAGTAAGTCTCCGGGTTGAACAAGTCCAGATGGTCCATGCCATATTTCTTGCTTCCTAGTTCCGGCTTGTACTGAGTGAAAGCCAGCGAGTGCGCCGGAGCGTCTATTTCAGGAATGATTTCCACGTAATTCTTTTCTGCCAACTCCTGCAGGTCGATAAACTCCTTCTTAGAGTACGATCCATCCTTTGCCGTAAGACCCGGATACGTTTCGCATTCCAGACGGAAAGCCGCTTGCGTCTTGTTCCAGTCATTGTCGAAATACTTCACGAAACCGTTATCGTTAAGATGAATCTGCAGCGTGTTCATCTTGTAATAAGCCATCATCTTGGTAAGGCTGCGCAGATAATCCATGGGGATAAACTTACGTCCGCAGTCCATCATGAATCCTCTAAGTTGATATTCTGGCACATCGACTATCGTTCCTTTCGGCAAAGTGCGGTCGGCATTCTGCTCCGACATCTGCAGTAGTGTACGTGTAGCCCAGAAAACACCCTGAGCCGTAGGAGCCTCAATGTTCACCGTGCGTCCGATGCTAATTTTATATCCCTCATTTCCCAGCGAATTGTCCTTTATAGAGCCTATCACTATGTCGCCCGGCTGAGGCTTCCGGCTTGTTACTGTCAGTGCCTTGCCGAACATCTCCTGATAATCGCTCTGCAGCGCCTGCGCTATCTTCTGCAGCGATTTGTTCTTTACTATTATATAGCCAGAAAGTGGGGTAGAGCCTTCCGCTCCCTGCCAACTTTTCAGTTCGGGGATGACAAACGGCTTCGGGTTCGATTCGGCATATATGAAGCCAGCCGACAGCGTGAAGCAAACCGCCGCCATCAGCAGCTTTTTGCCCCAGTTAAAGTTCTTTTTCATATTGATATTATTAGATTTCTTTTGTACGCTCAAAGGTAGTTTTTTTGCGGGAAAGGTACTAATTTTGCCCCGTCAATTTAAAGCGAATAATGTTATGTCGAAAGAAAAAATAGCCAAGACAAATGCGGCACGTCTGCTCGATAAGGACAAGATTAAATACGAGCTGGTGCCTTACGAGGTAGACGAAAACGATTTGAGCTGTGTGCATGTAGCCGCCACATTAGGCGAAGATATAGAACAGGTATTCAAGACCCTTGTACTTCACGGCGACAAGTCGGGGTATTTTGTCTGCGTAATACCGGGCGAGCACGAGATAGATTTAAAGATGGCTGCCAAGGTATCGGGCAACAAGAAATGCGATTTGATTCCGATGAAAGAGTTACTGCCCCTTACCGGATATATTCGTGGCGGATGTTCGCCCATAGGCATGAAGAAGCATTTCCCCACCTACATACACCCCACGTGCAACGATTTTCCGTATATCTACGTCAGTGCCGGAGTACGCGGACTTCAGGTAAAGCTTGCTCCCGCCGATTTGATTAAAGTTAGTCAAGCCGAGGTTTGCAGTTTGTTCTAAAAGCGAGCTCTATAGCGTGAACTTATATCCTACCGTAATATACACAGCATGGTTGCGTGCCGTAGGTGAGTAGGTATTGTTGCCCCAAAAATCGTACGACTTTAGGTTTACAGCCTTTCTTGCTTCGAAGCAATAAGAAGCATCGAGAGTGATGTGTCGCCACTCATAGCTCAGGCCAAATGGAATGCCGGCTATGATGTTGCGGAAGTTGCTTTTCACATTTTCCGACTTCTTTTCCTCGTGCGATTCCCATAGATACATTGATGAAGTGCCGTTGCCGAGGTTCATGGTGCGTATGCTGTGTATGGTAGTCTTGTCCTTTGCCGAGACGAGTATGCCAGCCTGCACACCGATATGGGCGGCCAATCCTTTCACGCCCGAGAAGTAAGCCTTTACTTGCAGAGGCACGGATACGTAAGTCACGTCAAGCTTTGCATTGGCAGATGCGTATTTCTCTTTCTGTTCCTTGAATCCGGTGCCAATAAGACTGAAGTCGGCTCCCGTAGTCAGCGAGTAATACCGTGACAAAGGAATCTCCACGCTTGCTCCAAACGTATATCCTGCTTTCCACTCCTTTGATGCCGTTAGTGCAGAGCCGTCCATCTTGGATATGGTTACGCCAGCATGTGGAATGATTGACACGCGGCGACCTTCGTTCTGAGCCGATGCCAACATAGGCAGCAGCGACATGGTAACGGCTAATATGATATTTTTAATTGCGTTCATTTTCTTCTGTAAGTATAAATTTCAGTTGTATTACCTTGCTTGCGGGTGAGCTTCATGCTGTCTTCAGTCTTGTCGCTGACGGTCCATGTTTCTGTATAACCGTATCCGGGTGTGATGAGGGCGTCGAAGTCTCCGATTCTAGTTATGTCGTCACCGTCCATTGTGAACCATTTGTTAGAGACAATACCTCCATATCTGTTCCATCTGTACGTTTTATGGTTTTCCATGAAAGCGAGAGTATGGTAAAACTGCATGTTCCAGCTGTCGCCATTCAGAATGTCAATATCCGTAATGATGTATCCATCGGCAATGTCTGTGTAGTGTATGGCTTCCCACTTACCCAAGATGTATTCGGGCACAGGCGTCTTCATTATCTCGTCGGCTCGCATCATCTCTTCGGGCACGTCTTTCTTCACAAAGTGTTCCACGCTATTATTGTTGTCGCCATCGGCAATGGCAAGCAAAGAGTTATTCCCCACAGCGTACACGCTCCAATTGACTCCCGATGAGAGAATGACGCAGTTGTTATCGTTCAGTTCCACCTTTGCCGAATGATACTGTACGTAATGATGTGCCAATATCTGTGATATGTCGGAGATATTGCCTTCTTCGTCTATATAGAATCCGCAGCCATTCTCGTTGTCCTGTTCCCAATAGCCAGTGAAGTCGGTCATGTTGAATCCCGACATCTTCATGCCCTCAAGTTCTCTTATCATCTTGTCGCCATCGTCAGGCAGCGATGTGAGTCTGTAGAAAGGCACCACAGATATTTTGCCGTTATAGGCGAGATACATCTTTTGGTCATCGTTTCCTGCCACGGTCACGTTGTAGTAGTTGCCGTTGCCTTTAGGGAGTTGCATCTCATAGTGGTTGCCATTCACGCTCCACGTGCCTGTCTTGAATCCCAATTTATAAGGATTGTCTGTAACAACGCTGGTATACATCCATTCGGTCACGGTCTTGTCGTCGTGCACCACGATGCCCTGAATGGCACCGTAGCCATTGATGTCATCGTCGGCTATCTGCCAATATCCAACAATGGATGCATTGATGTCGGGTGATACGTTGGGTGCTTTGTTTACCTGGTCGTCGCTGCATGACGTATGCATGACGACGGCGAGCAAGCATAATGAAATGATTGCGAAACGAGTGTGTTCTTCTTCTATACGCTTCAGTAGTCTTTGATAATTAGCCTGAACTTCCGCCGCAAATTGACGAACTGCATTTCTGGTTAAAACGAGTATAGATGCTATAGGTAGTGCCATTTCTTTATTTGTTTGACTTCGTTGTTTTGTGTTTCGTTATACAAAAGTAATAAGAATAATTCTGAAAATCAAATATTTGCAGTGCTTTTTTCTGTTGCTTAGATAGTATGCACTAAAATCTTAATGAGAATTTACGGTGGTAATCTTATTAAACAGAAATTATGCCTTATAGACCCTGAAAAACCATTGCTATGCTTCAATTAAACCATCGCAATGCTTCACTTGTCCATTCGCATATTGCAGTGCTGCAATTCGCATTCTTTCTTTTCGCGCATCTCAATGTGTTTTTCATCCCACTCAGAAGATGCTGATTCGTACGAAAGAAAGCCAAAAGTTGTTCACGGTTGAAATATTCCTTCCCAAAAGGAGTGAGTTTCGTTGATTTTATCCGTATCTTAGCCATGTATGTTGAAGAAGCAAGTCTTCGGCTATGACTGAATTCTAAGCAATTATAATACATTATGAAAGAGATATTAGATTTCCTTCGCGATTTGGAGAGAAACAACAATCGCGAATGGTTTAATGCTAACAAAGAGCGATACCAACAGGTATTAGAGAAATGGTACGCATTCTGCGAAAGCCTTATTGCTGAAATAGGACGCTTTGATGAAGATATTGCCCCACTGACAATTAAAGACTGTACTTACCGCATTTATCGCGACACAAGATTCAGTAAGGACAAGAGTCCATACAAAACTCATTTCGGAGTGTTCTTGGCAAAAGGAGGTAAGAAGTCGATGCATGCCGGATATTATTTCCATATAGGAACTGGCGATGGTTTAGAATACCCTCATGCACACATGCTTGCTGCGGGTAATTATTGTTATGACAGTAGGGCTGTTAAGATATTGCGTGAAGATATTTTTGATGAATGGGAGTCGTTCAGTACAGACGTATTGGGAAAAGCCAACAGCATGTTTACTCCGGATATGAGTGAAGCATTGAAACGTGTGCCAAAAGGATATGACCCCAATGCACCGTATGCAGACTGGATGCGAATGAAGAGTTATTGTTTGACTGCCACAGCGAGCGACAACTTTTTATTAGAAGACAATCTTGCTAAACGGTTAGCGGAACTGTTTAAGACAACCAAGCCTTTTATCGATTATATAAACCGTGCTGTTGATTTCGTAGAGGAAGATATATAACGATAAAAAATCTCTCACCAACTTGAATTTTTTGAAAAAAATCGAGTTGTTTTATTATTGTTATAATTTATATTATAT
>ULUS01002160.1_pt1 | contig 14511 bp, 11 predicted proteins | sample 1958761 | NCBI WGS metagenome assembly ULUS01 (sample SAMEA4835767, study PRJEB28245) | human gut metagenome | biome: gut microbiome; material: fecal sample | place: Denmark | collected 2008
ACATCCCCTCAGGTGTGCCTCCTTGACGGCATGCCAGATGAGCATGGTCTTGGGGTGGAGCAGAGGATTTACCTTGCCTTTGGCGGCATAGTACCACAGGTAGGCATCGCCGTCGGAATAGATGACCGAGCCGCTGCCTAACGTCTTGCCGTGCTGACGGCAGACGTAGAGCCGGCAATGGTCGGAGACGTGCACCATCTCGCGGAATTGCCGTTCGGCGGGCAGATAACTCAGAAAGCGCAGCCTGTTGTGGCTACGCAGCACGCGATAGAAGTCCTTGACACCGCTTTCGTCGGTTACCTGTTCCACGGTCACTCCGAGCCGGGTGGCATTGTTGATGCGCTTGACGTACTTCTCCGTCAGCCGCTCCTCGGGACTTATGCTGTGAAGCGAATTGTGTATCTGCATCCATTGCACCGGGAAATAATGGGCCAGGCGTAATTCCTTGTAGCCGAACATCTTGCGTGAAAGATTGGAAAACTCTATATACAGACACAGCTTGCGCTTGAGCGTCTGGTCGAGACGGGCAAGCATCAACCCGAAAATCTTCTCTTTTTCCACATCCTCTTCATAATCGCCTTCACCGTAGATGCGCCCTTGCGTGAAAATGTAGGGCGGCATAAGGGCACCACGGCGCCTGAGCACCACCAGCATGTGTCCCGCTACCTGATGGTCGGGACCGGTGGCCACCAGCATATAAGGCGTTTGTCCCGGCGTCTTCTCGATGATGCGGAACAGGCTAGTGCTGTGGAAAAAGTTGCGGCACACCAAAGCCGGCATGTCTGCACTGTGTCGGATGATGGTTATAGAATATTCCATACACGGCAAAATTACTAAATCTTTTCTAAAAAACAAGTAAGCCGTCACTTTTTTCGTGGGAAAGTTAGTACATTTGCGCGACTAATTCAAGCATTGATAATCTGACATATGAAAATAGTAATGATAGGGGCCGGCAATCTTGCCACCAATCTTGGCAAGGCGCTACTCGAAGCCGGTCATGACATTCTTCAGGTCTACAGCCGTAAACTGGAACATGCTACCGAACTGGCAGAACAGGTGGGAGGCGCGCCTACCGACCAGCTGGAACGCATCGTCTCGGGTGCAGACGTCTATATCGTGTCGGTGAAGGACAGTGCCCTTGCCGACGTCTTGCCAGCTCTTTGCCGGGGCAAGGAGAACAAGGTGTTTGTCCACACGGCAGGCAGCATGCCCATGGACGTGTTCCAGGGCATGGCCTTGCACTATGGGGTCGTCTATCCCATGCAGACGTTCTCCAAGAACAAACCGGTAGACTTTGCCGAGATTCCCTGTTTTGTGGAGTACAACGACACATTGGCCGAGACTACGGTCATGGAACTGTCACACAGTTTGAGCCGCCATGTGCAGCATCTTGATTCGGCCGACCGCAAGTATCTTCATCTCTCGGCCGTGTGGGCATGCAATTTTGTCAACCACTGCTATTCCGTGGCTGCCGACATCCTGCAGCGCCATGGCATGGACTTCAGTGTGATGCTGCCCCTGATAGACGAGACATGCCGCAAGGTGCACACGCTTGCTCCGATTGACGCGCAGACCGGACCGGCAGTGCGCTTCGACGAGAATGTGATACGTGCGCAGACACAGCTGCTCAAGGACAACCCCATGCTCAAGGACTTGTATGAAAGGATGAGCATGAGCATACATAATTTCGCTACCAAGAAAAACAAGCCATGATAAACTATGATTTGAAGAAGATCCGTGCCGTCGTGTTCGATGTGGACGGGGTGCTCAGTGCGGAAACCATTACGCTCAGTTCCGAGGGAGAACCTCTGCGCACGGTGAACATCAAGGACGGATACGCCATCCAGCTGGCGCAGAAAAAAGGACTGCGCATTGGCATTATCACCGGCGGCAAGACCAATGCCGTGGAAAAGCGCTATGCGGGTCTTGGGGTGGAAGATATCTACATGGGAGTGAGCGTCAAGATCAGTACGTTCAAGGATTTCCTTGCCAAATACGGACTCCAGCCGGAAGAGGTAATCTTTGTGGGCGACGACATTCCCGACTATGAAGTGCTCCAGGCATGCGGCTGCCCGTGCTGCCCCAAGGATGCCTGCGCCGACGTGAAACGCATTTGCCGTTATGTGAGCGACCGGAATGGCGGATACGGATGTGGGCGCGACATCATTGAGCAGGTGCTCAAGGCACAGGGAAAATGGCTGAGTGATGCCAAGGCTTTCGGTTGGTAACATAACAGGAAAAAGAACATGAAACACAAGATTATATTGGCCAGCAATTCGCCAAGAAGGCGGGAACTGCTGGCAGGACTCGACATCCCGTTTGAGGTGAAGGTGCTGCCGGGTGTGAGCGAGAGTTATCCCGAGTCACTTTCTGCCGAGGAAATACCTGAATACATAGCCTGCGAAAAGGCATCGGCCTACAAGGGGATGATTGCAGCCGGCGAGTTGGTGCTCACTGCCGACACGGTGGTGATTCTGGACGGCAGGGTGCTCGGCAAGCCCAAGGACCTTGCCGAGGCAAGAGCCATGCTTCACGGGTTGAGCGGCAAGGTTCACCATGTGACAACGGGCGTTTGCCTGACCACAGCCAACGCACAGCGTCATTTCTCCGTAACCACTGAAGTGACCTTCCGCAGACTGACAGACGAAGAGATCGACTATTACGTGGACCACTACAAACCGCTCGACAAGGCTGGCGCTTACGGCGTGCAGGAATGGATAGGCTATGTGGGCGTAACAGGGCTCAACGGCAGCTACTACAATGTGATGGGGCTTCCCGTGCAACGCATCTATCAGGAGCTGAGGGAAATAGAGGCAGAAAACGCATGAACAGGGCAGGGCGGTGGCCAGGCGGCCTGCATGGACAGAAATCACTCCTTCCGGTTTTGACCGCCACCCAGAGCGCCCTGTCGAGGCTAAACAACTGATAATATGAGCAAGAAAACGTGATTTTTTGCAAAAAAACGAGCCGCTCACTTTGTCAGTGGCAGATTTATTCGTAATTTTGCAACGCAAATATCATATATATGAAGAAAACCGTTATAATGGCTGTGTGCGGAGCCTTGCTTTTTTCAAGTTGCGCACACGAGTTCAATCAGGTCTACAAAAGCCCGGATAACAATTACAAATACGAATATGCGAAAGAGTCTTTCGCATTGGGTAAGTATCAGCGGGCCATCATTTTGCTTACCGACCTGATCAATATCCAGAAAGGCACCAACAAGGCAGAGGAGAGCCTCTATATGCTTGGTATGGCTCAGTATCTCAGCAAGGACTATGAAAGTGCTGCCGAGACATTCAAGAAGTACACCAAGTCATATCCCCGTGGCATCTATTCGGAAATGGCTTTCTACTATGTCGGCCAAAGTCTTTATATGAGTACACCGGAGCCGCGTTTGGACCAGACTCCTACGGTGGCAGCCATTGCGGCGTTCCAGGACTATCTCGACATCTATCCCAACGCATCGCTCAAGGCCACGGCCCAGCAGCGCCTGTTCGACTTGCAGGACAAGCTGGTGAAGAAGGAACTGCTTTCGGCCAAGCTCTACTATAACCTTGGCTCCTATTTCGGCAACTGCACCGACGGCGGAAGCAACTATGAGGCCTGCATCATTACGGCCCAGAATGCGCTGAAGGACTATCCCTACACCAATTTCCGCGAAGACTTTGCACTGCTCATCATGAAAAGCAAGTTCGACCTTGCCGCCCAGAGCGTGGACGAAAAGAAGGCCGACCGTTACCGTGATGCGGAAGACGAATGCTACGGATTTATCAACGAATATCCCGATTCGCCCAACAAGAAGGTGGCGGAGAAATACATAGAGACGTGCAAGAAATATACGAAAGACTAACATAAAAAGATACAATTTAGCAATAATAAAATGGATTACAAGAAATCAAAAGCACCGGTTAACACCGTGACCCGCAACATCATGGATCTTTGCGATGACACCAACAATATCTATGAGAGTGTTGCAATCATCTCCAAGCGTGCCAACCAGATCTCTGTTGAGATCAAGCAGGACCTGAGCAAGAAACTTGCCGAGTTTGCTTCCTACAACGACAGCATGGACGAAGTGTTTGAGAATCGCGAGCAGATTGAAATCTCACGCTATTACGAGAAGTTGCCAAAGCCAACACTTCTTGCCACACAGGAGTTTGTCGACGGTGACATCTATTGGAACAATCCAGCCGATAATAACGAGGAAAACAAGGACTAAGCCATGATCCAGCGCAAGCAAACGGTTTTTCTACTTCTTGCTCTCGTGGCATCCGTCGTGTGCCTGTGCTTGCCCATCGGGCGTTTCATGCCTGAGAGCATGGGGCTGGGCACGGAAATGTATAATCTCTGGATTGTCGACAAGACAACAGGCGCCTGCCAATACTCTGTGTGGGCATTGTTTGCAGTGCTTATTGTCACTTGCCCCGTGACGCTGGTGGCTATATTTGTATACAATAACCGCAGGCAGCAAATGCGCTATTGCGTGTTCAACATGTTGCTTTTCATCGGTTGGTATGTGGTTTATGCCGTGTTTGCCCTCACATTGGGAAACGGCGCCAAGTTTCATCCCTCTTTTGCCTGTTGCCTTCCTTTTGTGGCATTTGTGCTGACGCTGTTGGCACGCAAGGGCATCAGTGATGACGAGAAACTTGTCAGGGCTGCCGACAGAATAAGATAACAAGTAGTCTTCTTGTGACAGAGCTTCAGTCGTATTTTCTTTTTGGAGAATACGACTGAAGTTTTTTTGTGGGGATTATTTGTGGTCGGTCTGCTGCTCAGAGTGGCGTTCGCAACTTCGGTGCTTGGCTTGACGTGAAACGCTCCGAAGCCCGGCAAATACCCTCCATGCCTTTCTTGTAGCATTGCTTGATGACTGTCCTTATGCGCGCGCACGCGCAGGAAAAGTTTTTTGTTGTTCCGGCACAATCCATCACTTTTCTTGATATCTTACACAAATCGGTTGAATGTAAGCGGAATAGGTGGAGTGGCAGATGCGTGATAGATGGCTAAACATCCCTCACTGCCATCACCGGCTCGGCCTTTGCCAAACTTGAGTCGGCTACATGCAAACCATTAGTCTGCCACTAACACATCGTTAGTCTGCCACTAATCCACTGCAAAAGGGCAACTTGGCGACCTGGTCTGGTTGGGCAGAGATTCACTCCATTCAGACCGAGAGCTGCATCCGGTGTCACACCCTACGCAGGAGGACCTTATTTATAGGGGAGTTCCGGTATGCGCTTGGCCGAACACAGCGCGTCAAGTTCTTTATAAGGAATGAATAATTATGCAACAAGTGTAACGTAAACAAACAAAAGCGGTGTCATTTTGAAATTTCTCCGATAAAAACATTTGCTTTTGGAAAGTATTTATTATCTTTGCAAACGAATTTATTAATCAAAGGAATGAATATGATATTGGACATTGAAATGTTGCGCGCTTTTTATGCTGACTACAAGCAGAATGTTAGTGCCGCAAGAGAAGCCTTGAAACGTCCGCTCACCTATGCGGAAAAAGTTTTGTATTCTCATCTCTACTCCCCTTCACAGTTGCGACCGTTCAAGCGAGGTGAAGACTATGTAGACTTTCGTCCCAACCGGGTGGCCATGCAAGATGCTACCGCCCAAATGGCGCTGCTCCAATTCATGAATGCTGGCAAAGACCGTGTGGCTGTTCCCGCAACCGTGCACTGCGACCATTTGATTCGTGCCGATGTGGGTGCCGAGAAAGACTTGCCCACAGCTTGCCAAACCAATAAGGAAGTGTATGACTTCCTCCGTTCCGTATCTCAGAAATATCATATCGGTTTTTGGGGCCCAGGTGCAGGCATCATCCATCAGGTGGTGCTCGAAAACTACGCTTTCCCCGGAGGCATGATGGTCGGTACAGACTCGCACACGCCCAATGCCGGAGGACTTGGCATGGTGGCAGTGGGCGTTGGAGGCGCCGATGCTGTCGACGTGCTTACCGCCCAGCCTTGGGAACTGAAAATGCCACGTCTAATCGGTGTGAAACTTACCGGGAAACTCAGTGGATGGGCCACACCGAAGGATGTGATACTCGAAATTCTCGGCATCCTCACCGTCAAGGGAGGCACCAATGCCATCCTTGAATATTTCGGAGAGGGATTGGCGTCTATTTCGGCCACAGGAAAGGCCACCATCTGCAATATGGGTGCAGAACTCGGAGCCACCTGCAGCATCTTCCCCTACGATACCAATACCGACCAATATCTTCGTCAGACAGGACGTGAAGAGGTGGCTGTAATGGCCCATCAGAATGCTGAAGACCTTCGTGCCGACGATGAGGTGTATGCCCGTCCGGAAACGTTCTATGACCGCATTGTGGAAATAGACCTCAGTAAGGTGGAGCCTCATCTCAACGGCCCGTTCACTCCCGACGCTGCCACGCCCATTTCGCAAATGAAAGCCAAGGGACCGGCCAACGATTATCCTATGACGGTAGAGGTGGGCCTGATAGGCTCTTGCACCAATTCTTCCTATGAAGACCTCTGCCGCGCAGCTTCCGTGGCCCGACAGGCTGCCGCCAAGAATATAAAGGTGAAAGGACAACTCATCATCAATCCAGGCTCGGAACAGATTCGCTACACGGCTGAACGTGACGGCATACTGGACGATTTCAAGAAGATAGGTGCCGTTATCATGACCAATGCCTGCGGTCCCTGTATCGGCCAATGGAAGCGACATACAGACGACAACAACCGGAAGAACGCCATCGTCACCTCGTTCAATCGTAATTTCCGCCGCCGCGCAGACGGCAATCCCAACACCTATGCCTTTATAGGAAGTCCGGAGCTGACCACAGCCCTTGCCATTGCCGGCAGGCTCGATTTCAATCCCGCCACAGACAAGCTCGTCAACGAGCAAGGTGAGGCCGTGCTTCTCGATGCACCTTCCGGCTTCGTGTTCCCTCCTAAGGGCTTTGCCGTGGAAGACAAGGGCTTCATAGCCCCATCGGAAAGCGGCGCAGACACGGAAGTGGTGATCGCTTCCGACAGCAACCGCTTGCAGAAACTCCAGCCTTTCGCTCCTTGGGACGGCAAGGACTTGGTGGACATGCCGCTTCTTATCAAGACGCAAGGCAAGTGCACGACAGACCATATATCCATGGCAGGTCCATGGCTCAAGTTCAGAGGACACTTGCAGAACATTTCCGACAACTTGCTGATGGGTGCTGTCAACGCTTTCAATGGAGAATCCAACAAGGTGAAAAACCAACTCACGGGCGAATACTGCGAGGTGTCGACGGCCGCCAAGGCATACAAGGCAAAGCAAATACCTTCCATTGTGGTAGCGGAAGACAACTATGGTGAAGGTTCTTCCAGAGAGCATGCGGCCATGGAACCCCGTTTCCTGAACGTCAGGGTGATTCTTGCCAAGAGCTTTGCCCGCATCCATGAAACCAATCTCAAGAAGCAGGGCATGCTGGCGCTCACTTTTGTTGACAAGGCCGACTATGACAAGGTGCAGGAGGATGACCGCATTTCGCTGACGGGACTGGGCGACTTCAAGCCTGGCAGCAAACTGACCGTCACATTGAAACACTCCGACGGGACTACACAAAGCTTTGAGGTAGAGCATACTTACAATCAAACGCAAATCAATTGGTTTAAGGCCGGCTCGGCACTCAATTACGTCAACGAGTAAGTTCTCGTAGACATTACATACATCAATTAAACTTCATTCAACCGCAAAAAGAAAATATCATGGCTAAGATAACAAAACAAAACGGAAAACTGATTGTGCCTGATGTGGCAACCATACCATTTATAGAAGGTGACGGCGTTGGCAAGGAAATCACTCCTGTCTGCCAGGATGTGGTCAATGCTGCCGTAGAAAAAGCCTATCAGGGCAAGCGTAGGATAGAATGGATGGAGGTGCTTGCCGGTGGCAAGGCTCACGAGCAAACAGGCGAATGGCTTCCACAGGCCACGCTTGACGCATTCAGCAATTACCTGGTAGGCATCAAGGGACCTCTGATGACACCCGTGGGCGGAGGAATCCGTTCGCTGAACGTGGCTCTTCGCCAGACGCTCGACCTTTATGTATGCCAGCGTCCGGTGCGCTATTTCCGTGGCGTTGAATCTCCTGTCAAGCATCCCGAGAAGGTCGACATGTGTATTTTCCGGGAGAATACCGAGGATATCTATGCGGGCATAGAGTGGGAGGCAGGAACTCCAGAGGCCAAGAAATTCTATGATTTCATCTCCCAAGAGATGGGCGTGAAGAAGGTGCGCTTCCCCGAAACGTCTTCTTTCGGCGTCAAGCCCGTGTCGAAAGAAGGTAGCGAACGCCTGATACGCAGCGCCATTGACTATGCCTTGGCTCACGGTTTGCCGTCTGTGACTCTGGTCCATAAGGGCAACATCATGAAGTTTACGGAAGGCGGATTCAAGAAATGGGGCTATGAACTTGCTGAACGTGAATATGGTGATGCGCTGAATAGCGGCAAGCTGGTCATCAAGGATTGCATTTGCGACGCTTTTCTCCAAAACGCTCTTCTGAAACCGCAGGACTACAGCGTGATAGCTACCATGAACCTAAACGGCGATTATGTGAGCGACATGTTGGCGGCACAGGTGGGTGGCATAGGCATTGCGCCCGGTGCCAACATCAATTACCAAACTGGTCATGCCATCTTCGAGGCTACCCATGGCATTGCACCCGACATTGCGGGTCAGAATATTGTCAACCCTTGTTCCATCATTCTGTCTGCATCCATGATGCTCGACTACATGGGATGGAGTGAGGCTGCTCATCTTATTGAGGAAAAGATGGAAAATCTCTTCGTCAGTGGTTATGCCACACATGACTTGGCACGCTTCATGGAAAACGGAAAGTCGTTGGGTACAAGGGAATTCGGAGATAAACTCGCAGCAGAACTTTAACGCAGAAAGGAACTTGAAATGAAGAAGGAATATTTGATATACAAGCTGTCTGACGAGGTGAAGAACTCGTGCAAGATAGACAACTCGCTTTTCGGACAATATGGGGTGAAGCGTGGACTCCGCAACGAAGACGGTACAGGTGTGCTTGTCGGCCTGACAAATATAGGTAATGTGGTGGGCTATGAGCGTGATGCTGCCGGAAAAATGTGTCCGACGGAAGGTCGTCTGTATTACAGAGGATATGAGTTGGACGACCTGGTGAGCCCTTTGCTCAAGGAGAAGCGCTTCGGCTTTGAGGAAATAGCCTATCTGCTGTTGTCTGGCAAGTTGCCCGACAGAGAAGAGTTGTCGGCTTTCCGTGAACTGATAAACGACAACATGTCGCTCGACCATCGCACCATTGTGCACATCGTTGACCTCGAGGGCAGCAATATAATGAACATTCTGGCACGTTGCGTGCTCGAGATGTACACCTTTGACCCCAACCCTGACGATATCTCCCGCGACAACTTGATGCGACAGTCCATCGAGCTAATAGCCCGATTCCCCACTATCATTGCCTATGCCTACAATATCTATCGTCACTCTGTGCAAGGCAAGTCGCTTCACATCCGCCATCCTCATGAGAATTTCTCCATAGCCGAGAACTTCCTTTACATGCTCAAACACAACGAATACACAGAGCTTGACGCCCGTATGCTTGACTTGCTGCTTATCATACAGGCAGAGCATGGCGGCGGTAACAACTCTACGTTCACCGTTCGCGTGACCAGTTCAACACGCACAGACACCTATTCGTCAATAGCGGCTGGCATCGGTTCGTTGAAAGGCCCGTTGCATGGCGGTGCCAACATCAAGTGTATCAACATGTTCCATCATCTGAAAGAGCAGATCAAGGATTGGACTAGCATAGACGAAATAGACACTTATCTGAACAGAATGCTCAACAAGGAAGCCTATGACAAGTCCGGACTCATTTATGGCATTGGCCATGCCGTCTATACCATGAGCGACCCGCGTGCCAAAGAACTCAAGAAGTTGGCTGGCGAACTGGCCAAGGAAAAGGGTAGGGAAGAGGAATACGAGTTTCTGCGTCTGCTCGAACAAGAGGGCATCAAGTGCGTGTCGGCATTCCGAAAGACCAAGAAGCCGATTTGCGCCAACGTGGACTTCTACAGCGGATTCATCTATGAAATGATAGGATTGCCGCAGGAAATCTATACTCCTATATTCGCCATGGCACGTATTGTGGGCTGGACAGCCCACCGAATTGAGGAACTCAACTTCGAGGGCCGCCGCATTATCCGCCCGGCATACAAGAATGTGCTTGACCGCAAGGAGTACAAGACACTCGATGAAAGATAATATAAACGTATGGATATGAACGGAATAAAATTCGCATTGCTGGCAGTGCTTGCCATGCTTTGCCAAATAGGACATGCACAAAAATATCACGATGCCGCGGCTTTCGATGCGTACGGCCATGTGAAGTGGATTCTCACGGATGTGGGACTTCTGTATTTCAATGAAGATGGTCGGCTTGATAAATCCAAGTCGACCGCCTTGTCGGATTATGAGAAATACCAGATAGACCGTGATGCGGCAGGATACGTGAAGAAAATCACTACCGACTTTGAGGTCATGACCTTTGCCTATGATTCCGATGGCAAGCTTGTCAAGAAGACTGTAAGGGGCAGTGGTAATTTCACAACAACCCTTGAAAGGGATGCTGACAACAAATACCAGACAGAGACCACCCGTGTGCTGAGTGGCCGACAGGAGAACACCTCTATAAAATACAACTGCAATAGTGATGGCAGCAACTGGGTTTGTAAGGCTACAAACACCGGCGGTGAAATGAAGAGCGAAAAGCGTGTTGTCGGCTATTGGTTCGACTCATCTGTCTACACGGGCGACCCTGGTAAGAACATCTCAGTGCCCGGATTGTTGGACAACCCTTGCTCTCTTTCCGTAGATTGGTTTAAGTGCACGGCCGATGAACTCAAGAAAATGATGAAGGGAAAGGGACTCAAGGTGAAATCTTCTTCCGGTCTGCTCAGTACAGACTACCCTCAAACGTGGCGTGGCTTGAGTGTCTATTTCTTCAGCGTCTCGCACTCTTCCAAGAAAAATCCGTATAAGCTTTCTTTCATGTTCCATGAAAAGCCTTTGAAAAAGACGGCAGCATCTCACACGCTGACATTAATGATTGATGAATTGCTGGACAAGAACATACCGTTAAAGGTCGTGGCGCGGTTCGGCAAATATGGTATGGCAGGTCAGCTCCGCCAAGAGTATGGAGTTTCTTTCACGTATAAGGGTTATCCCTGTGAGTTGTTCAACCAGATACGCATCTATAAGGAAGCAGATATGAGTAGCGTAAAACTCAATATGTATGCAACGGGTTATAATCCCCTCCGATAGTAAGTATCAAACAATAAACCGTAAGAAAATTAGTTAAAAAAGTGATAATTTATTTGTTCTGTTCATTTATTATCATTAACTTTGCAGCGTTAAAATGAAATATAGACAGACATGAACGCTAATATCAATATTTTGCACACCATTATTATTCTACTACAGAAAGTAGTCGGAAGTGTAAAGGTGTGCCTTTGATATAAGATACGATATAGAAAAGCCTTTCTCACTTCCGATAGTGTGAAAGGCTTTTTTCGATATAGCGCTTTGTTTGGAATATTGAAACGACAGGACAAAACAAACATCATTATAAAATATAAATACAATGAGTGACAGATTATTTATTTTTGACACCACACTGCGCGACGGTGAACAGGTTCCCGGCTGCCAGCTGAACACGGTAGAAAAGATTCAGGTGGCCAAGCAACTGGAGCAGTTAGGCGTGGATGTCATCGAAGCAGGCTTCCCTATTTCCAGCCCAGGTGACTTCAATTCGGTCATCGAGATTTCCAAAGCTGTAACATGGCCTACCATCTGCGCCTTGACCAGAGCGGTAGAGAAGGATATAGACGTTGCCGCAGAGTCGCTACAGTATGCCAAGCACAAGCGTATTCACACGGGCATCGGCACCAGTGAATCGCACATCAGATATAAGTTCAACAGCACTCCCGAAGAAATTCTTGAGCGTGCGGTGGCTGCAGTGAAATATGCCAAGCGCTACGTGGAAGACGTGGAGTTCTATGCGGAAGATGCCGGACGCACCGACAATGAATATCTCGCCCGTGTGGTGGAGGCTGTCATCAAGGCCGGTGCCACGGTGGTGAACATTCCTGATACTACAGGATATTGCCTGCCGAGCGAATACGGAGAGAAAATCAAGTACCTCATGGAGCATGTAGACGGCATTGACCGTGCCACCATCTCCACACACTGCCACAATGACCTGGGCATGGCTACTGCCAACACGCTGAGCGGCGTCATCAATGGCGCGCGTCAAGTGGAAGTGACTATCAATGGCATCGGTGAACGTGCCGGCAACACCTCGCTTGAAGAGATTGCCATGATTTTGAAGTGTCACAAAGGCCTTAACATTGACACCAACATCAATACAACCAAGATTTATCCCACAAGCCGTATGGTCTCAAGTTTGATGAACATGCCTGTACAGGCCAACAAGGCAATCGTGGGTCGCAATGCCTTTGCCCATTCCAGCGGCATTCACCAGGACGGTGTGCTGAAGAACGTGGAGACATACGAGATTATGAATCCGAAGGATGTGGGCCTCGATGACAACGCCATCGTGCTGACAGCCCGTTCAGGACGTGCTGCCCTGAAGTATCGTCTGAGCGTGCTGGGCGTGAAAGACATGCCGGAAGAGAAACTCGACAAGATTTACCAGAAGTTCCTCCAGTTGGCCGACAAGAAGAAAGAGGTCAACGATGACGACATTCTTATGCTGGCCGGTGCCGACACGGCAGAGGCTCATGCCGTGAAACTCGACTTCCTTCAGGTGACGACAGGCATGGGTGTGAAGAGCGTAGCCAGTATCGGGCTGGACATCAGTGGCCAGCAATTCGAGGACGCCAGCACGGGCAATGGTCCGGTAGATGCGGCTATCAATGCCTTGAAGAAGATTATACACAAGCACATGGTGCTCAAGGAGTTCACGATTCAGGCCATCTCCAAGGGCACAAACGATGTCGGCAAGGTGCACATGCAGGTGGAATACGACGGCAGCGTGTACTATGGATTCGGTGCCAATACCGACATCGTGACTGCTTCGGTTGAGGCTTATATAGATTGTATCAACAAGTTTAGAGTAAAATAACAAAGACATTATGAATACATTATTCGACAAAATTTGGGACAAACACGTGGTGCAGGTCGTTGAAGACGGCCCCACACAGTTATATATAGACCGCCTCTACTGTCATGAGGTGACTTCACCGCAGGCCTTTGCCGGTTTGCGTGATAGGGGATTGAAGTGCTTCCGTCCGAAACAGATTTTCTGTATGCCGGACCATAACACGCCTACCCATGACCAGGACAAGCCTATAGAGGATCCGGTGTCGCGCAAGCAGGTGGATACACTCGAGAAGAACTGCAAGGACTTCGGACTTTCCTACTATGGAATGATGAACAAGGACAATGGTATTATCCATGTGGTGGGACCCGAAAAGGGACTTTCTCTTCCGGGCATGACCATTGTTTGCGGTGACTCTCACACCTCAACCCATGGAGCCATGGGTGCCGTTGCATTCGGAATAGGCACCTCAGAAGTTGAGATGGTGATGGCTTCACAGTGCATTCTCCAGCAGAAACCCAAGTCAATGCGCATCAATATCAACGGAAAATTGGGCAAGGGCGTTACCGCCAAGGATGTTGCGCTCTATCTGATGTCGCAGCTGACCACTTCAGGAGCTACAGGCTATTTTGTGGAATATGCCGGACAGGTTGTCCGCGACATGAGCATGGAGGGTCGCCTTACCCTTTGCAACTTGTCTATAGAGATGGGTGCCCGTGGCGGATTCGTGGCTCCCGACGAGACTACTTTCGCCTATATCAAGGGCCGTCAGTATGCGCCTAAAGGTGAAGACTGGGACAAGGCTGTTGCTTACTGGAAGACACTCAAAAGCGGTGACGATGCCGTGTTTGACAAGGAACTCAATTTTGATGCTGCCGATATAGAACCCCGTATCACTTATGGTACTAATCCCGGTATGGGAATAGGCATTACGGAATCTATTCCTACTCTCGACACAATCGATGAGGAAGGACAGGCTTCTTTCAAGAAGAGCCTCGGCTATATGGGATTTGAACCCGGCGAGAAACTCCTTGGCCACCCCATCGACTATGTCTTCCTCGGTGCATGCACCAATGGCCGCATTGAGGACTTCCGTGCTTTCGCCAGTCTTGTGAAAGGCAAGAAAAAGGCTGAGGGCGTTACAGCATGGCTTGTTCCTGGCAGTTGGATGGTTGACAAGCAAATCAGAGAGGAAGGTCTTGACAAGGTCCTGGAGGCAGCTGGATTTGAAATCCGCCAGCCTGGTTGTTCGGCATGTCTTGCCATGAACGACGACAAGATTCCTGCAGGCAAGTACAGCGTGTCTACGAGCAACCGTAACTTTGAGGGCCGTCAAGGTCCGGGCAGCCGCACCATCCTGGCCAGTCCGCTCGTGGCAGCC
>ULUS01017876.1_pt1 | contig 14505 bp, 11 predicted proteins | sample 1958761 | NCBI WGS metagenome assembly ULUS01 (sample SAMEA4835767, study PRJEB28245) | human gut metagenome | biome: gut microbiome; material: fecal sample | place: Denmark | collected 2008
GTCAGCGTTGCGTTAGTCTGCCGTTAAACATCGGTTAAGCTGCCATTAACGTTCCGTTAGTCTGCCGTTAACGAGACAAGCCTGCCGCATCCGGACAAGAGTATCAATTCAGGAATGGCGTTCCATGCCCTGAAGAGAAAGGAAGCCACAGGCTCCCCCACATTCTCCTCACTGCGAATCTACACTACGGCAGCACATTCCCTAATATTCTATCCAGGTTTTTCTGTTTGGTAGCATCCATGATGAGAAACAAGTCAACCAAATACCAGATGCCAAAGCCTCCACAAGTGACAAGTTTCAATATACCAGTTGTGATACAGCCAATATAAAGCCTGTCGACACCACAACCTCCCAACAACAGTGAAAGAATCAAAGCTATGATGGGGTCCTTGGTTTGGGCAAGATAAAGTGATGCCGTGTGATAATCCATGTAACGCAGCTCTTTCCTGACGCAATCCATTGCTTCCACAGGAAAACGCCCGCCATAAACGGCAAGCAAATTGTCTACTTGAGAATTGTCCATATCTATATCTTCAATAAATTTCTAACCACAAACCAAAGAAGAAACGATGCCACGTAGAAATAGAGCGACCATTTACATTCGAGCACATCCTGCAATTTCTCCTTCAGTCTTACCTGGGGCAGATAGTAACACAGCACATTGGCCAAAGCAAAAGGCAAAGCGTAGATCAAATAAAAGTTATAGTGACAAGCCTCTGAGAAATCTCCCTTCAAGAAAGCATGCAGGAAACGTTGGATTCCGCAGGCGGGACAATTCAAGCCTGTCAGCAACTTTACAGGGCATTTCGGCCAAAACCAGTAGTCTGAGGGATTGAACATTCCAAGCACGACCAAGGCCATAACACCCAATGCGAGATAAACGTATTTGCTACTGATTTGCCAGGGCCGCACCGTAGAGGATGACATAAATAATTGAAATAACCACACCGCAGACAATTCCTATCAGGCTCCACTTACGGGCAGACTGGGCTTCGAGAATGGCGGCGTCATACTGTTTGGCAAGCCAAAGGGAATTTACCCTACAGGCTTTGACAATGCCCACAATGCCAAACGGCAGACAACAACACACCGTGCAGACAATAGCCATCACAAGATTGTTGTCCGGCTTGACTGGCTGCTGGTCTTCCAACTGATGTTCTGACTGCTGATAAAGGTTTTCTTGTTCCATAGTAATTATAACTGACCATTTGGTTTGTATTGGCGCAAACAAGAGTCTGGTCGTTTCGCTCTTGTCACACATTGGTTTTAGTTCGTGCAAATATAGGTTAAATATTTCGTTCCTGCAAAATAAAACAAGGAAAATAAAGCCTTACAAACAAGTTATTTTCCCCAATACTCCTCGCAGAAGCGTTCGCCCAACTGGAATCCTTCTTCGTAGAGACGCTCCAGTTTAGCGGTATCCTTCTCTATGCGCCCCACCTCGAGCGGCCGCTCCGGGCGGATGCACACCACCTGACCGCTCGCTTCCAGCTGGTCTATCATGTCAAGCTGGCGGTTGTAAGCCTCGATGCGATGGCTCAATGCCACACGCAGACGAGGATACTTTTTATAGACGAACTTGGGGATTTTGTAGTCACGGCCCGTACTGCGGTAGCCTTTGTTGCGGGTGAGCACAAGCACGTTCTTGCTGTGTCCCTGCTCCATGGCGCGCATCACGGGCACACTGTCCACGATGCCTCCGTCGAGCATCGGCACCCCATCTACCCACACAATCTTGCTCACGTAGGGCAACGAACTGCTTGCCCGCACAATGTCGAGCAGGCGCTGGCGGTTGCCGCTACGCTCAGTGAGATAGCAAGCCTGGCCGGTGAGACAGTCGGTGGAGACCATTTCAAAGATGGCAGGATTGGCAAAATACGTGTCGTAGTCGTAGGGAAGGAGTTTGTTGGGAAACTTGTCGTAAAGCAGTTCTCGGTCGAAGATGCAACCTTGTGTCACAAGATGCCGCAGCCCAATGTACTGATAGCGAGCCAGATAGTCAATATTGGAAATGCGTGCACGCCTGGGTTGGCGACTCATGTAGGAAAGGCCATTGCATGCGCCTGCCGACACCGCCACCACATAGTGGAAATACAACTCATGCTTCATAAACCCGTCGAGCACACCGCTGGTGAACACGCCGCGCATACCTCCGCCCTCCAAAACAAGACCAGTGTTTCGATCAATATGCATAAAAACTCTATAAATTTGCTGCAAAGTTAGTAAATATCTGCATAATAATGCTTAACTTTGCAAGCAAAATATACGTTAAACCATAATATAGACAAGACATGTTTAGCAAAGAGACCTACGTAAGCCGACGCGCAGAGCTGAAAAAGCTTGTAAAGAGCGGCATCATCATACTCTTCGGAAACAACAATTCGCCTTGCAATTTCCCTGCAAACGGATATTATCCCTTCCGCCAAGACTCTTCTTTCCTCTACTATTTCGGTCTGCAACGTGACGGCCTGGTGGGCATCATCGACGTGGACAACGACATAGAGACCCTGGTGGGCGACGACATTGACATCGACGACATCGTGTGGTATGGCTCCGTGGAGAGCGTGCACGACATGGCAGAGAGCACTGGCGTGAGCTGCACCGCACCCATGCGCAGCCTGAAAACCATCTGCAACGATGCCATGCGACAGAAGCGCACCATCCACTTCCTGCCACCCTATCGCCACGACATCAAGCTCCAGATATTCGACCTGCTCGGCATTCACCCCAACCAGCAGAAGGAGTCGGCAAGCATGGCACTCATCAAGGCGGTCGTGAAACAGCGTTCCACCAAGGAGGCACAGGAAATAGAAGAACTCGAACGTGCCGCCGTGATAGGCTACAAGATGCACACCACGGCCATGCGGCTCACACGTCCTGGCGTGACCGAAAAGTTCGTGGGCGGACAAGTGGACGGCATAGCCAACTCCTACGGAGCCATGGTCAGCTTCCCCACCATCTATACCCAGCACGGCGAAATCATGCATGGCAATCCATCGATGAACGTGCTCGAGGCTGGACGACTCGCCCTGTGCGACGCCGGTGCAGAGACCATGGATAACTATTGCTCCGACAACACGCGCACCATGCCCGTGAGCGGCAAGTTCACCCAGCGCCAGCTGGAAATCTACTCCATCGTGGAGGCTTGCCATGACTACACACTCAAGGTGGCAAAACCCGGCGTGAAATACTTCGACGTGCACCTGGCCGTGTGCAAGCTCATGACAGACCGCCTCAAGGAACTCGGCCTCATGAAGGGCGACACCGAGGAAGCCGTGGCTGCCGGAGCACACGCCATGTTCCTGCCACACGGACTGGGACACATGATGGGCATGGACGTGCACGACATGGAGTCGCTCGACCAGCGCTACGTAGGCTTCGACGAGGAGACACAGCCTCGTCTCGACCAGTTCGGCACCAACTGCCTGCGCATGGGACGTCGCCTGGAAGAAGGCTTCGTGGTGACCGACGAGCCGGGCATCTATTTCATCCCTGCCCTCATAGACGACTGGAAGGCAAGCGGCCACTGCAAGGAATTCATCAACTTTGACCTGCTCGAGACCTACAAGGACTTCGGAGGCATCCGCATTGAAGACGACGTACTCATCACCAAAGACGGTTGCCGCTTCATCGGCAAGGACCGCATACCCTACCACCCCAAGGATGTGGAGGCATTCATGGAAAAGAACATATTATAAACAATAAACAAAGACAAGCAATGAAAAAGACTTTAGTCATCGCTCTTCTCGCCCTCGTGAGCGTGGGCGCCAACGCAGAGCAGAAAAAGGACTCTGTGAAGAGCAACAAGCCCGTATTCACAGTAGTCAAGGAAAACAAGATTACCAGCATCAAAGACCAGAACCGCAGCGGCACGTGCTGGGACTATTCCACCCTCTCCTTCTTCGAGGCAGAAATCCTGAAGAAGACAGGCAAGACCTACGACCTCTGCGAGTCGTTCGTGGCCAACAAGACATACATGGACCGAGCCACACAGGTGGTGCGCTTCCATGGCGACTGCCAGTTCTCACAGGGCGGTTCAGCCTACGACCCTCTCTATGTCTTCCAGCACTACGGCATCTGTCCTGAAGACGCCATGCCTTTCCCAGGCTCTCTTTATGGTGACTCCCTGAACAACTTCAACGAGTTCTTCTCGCTCCTCGAGCCCTACGTGGCTGCCGTGGCCAAGAGCTCAGCCAAGAAGATTTCTCCACAGTGGAAAGTAGGCTTCCAGGGCATCCTCGACGCTTATCTGGGCAAGTGCCCCGAGAAGTTCACCTACCAAGGCAAGAGCTACACTCCGCAAACTTTCGCCGCCAGCCTGGGATTGAACTGGAACGACTATGTGAGCATCACCTCCTACACACACCATCCCTTCTGGACTTCGTTTGCAGTTGAAGTGCAGGACAACTGGCGTTTCCCGCTCTCATGGAACGTGCCTATGGAAGACATGATGCGTATTATCGACAATGCTGTGATGAACGGCTACACCATCGCATGGGGCGGCGACGTGAGCGAAGAGGGATTCACACGCCAGGGGCTCGCCTACATGATCGACACCAAGAAGACAGAAAGCCTTGCCGGTAGCGACATGGCACGTTGGCTCAAGATGACTCCTACCAAGAAGGCCAGCATTCTCGACTCCCTGGGCTGCAAGGTGCCCGAAGTAGTGCCCACACAGGAAATGCGCCAGAAGCGCTTCGACAACTGGGAACTTACCGATGACCACGGCATGCTCATCTTCGGCATTGCCAAGGACCAGAACGGCAAGGAATACTACATGGTGAAGAACTCTTGGGGCGAGACAGGTGCCTATAAAGGTATCTGGTATATGACCAAGAACTTCATCGCTGCTAACACCATGGACTTCATGGTCAATAAGAACGCCATTCCTAAGGACATCCGCAAGAAGCTCGGCATCTAATATACCCGACGCTATCTTACACCTATAGCACACAAACAAGCGCTCCGCTTACTCTGCACAAAGAGTTAAGCGGAGCGCTTTTCGTTTTATTTGCCTTAAGAATGCATCCTCTGAGCCGTGTTGCTGCCCAAGAAACAACCCTTGCTTTAGGTGGTATTTGCCTTAGAGTGCATCCTCTGAACATGTTGCTGATCAAGAGATATAGCCATAGTTTGGGAATAATTTGCCTTAGAGTGCATCCTCTGAACATGTTGCTGATCAAGAGATATAGCCATAGTTTGGGAATAATTTGCCTTAGAGTGCATCCTCCGAACATGTTGCTGATCAAGAAATATAGCCATAGCTTTAGGGATTATTTGCCTTAGAGTGCATCTTCTGAACATATTGCTGCTCAAGAAATATAGCCGTAGCTTGGGGGATTATTTGCCTTAGAGTGCATCCTCTGAGCGTGTTGCTGCTCAACAAATATAGCCATAGCTTTAGGGATTATTTGCCTTAGAGTGCATCCCGGATGAGCGTTTCTACGGCTGCCACCCCTTCCCTTCACCACCACGCGTCAAGATAGAGTAAGAACAGCACGTTGCTTTCTCATAAAAACAAAGGCGGCTCGCCTGGGTCAATGAGTGACCGGCGAACCGCCTTAATATGATAACTTTGTTCCGAAAGAACTGGGAAACAGAAGGATTACTCCTCCTCGCCACCCATTTCTGGCTTCATGTTGGTGTAAACATTCTGCACGTCGTCGAACTCCTCAAGCTTCTCTATCATCTTGTCAAGAGTCTCACGCTGCTCAGGAGTTACGTCCTTGAGGTCGTTAGGAATGTAGGTAAACTCAGCACCTGTCACCTCAAAGCCCTCAGCCTCAAGGTGCTTCTGAATCTCGCCGAAGCTTGTAGGTGCACCATAGATAGTGATTTCACTTGTTTCCTCGTCCTCGTCAAACTCGTCTTCCACACCATAGTCAATGAGATCGAGAATCATCTCGTCCATATCAAGTCCATCTTTCTTCTTGAAAGTGAACACTGCCTTATGGTCGAAGAGGAACGAAAGCGAACCTGTGGTGCCGAGATTTCCGTTGAATTTGTTGAACACCGAACGCACGTCAGCCACAGTACGTGTCGTGTTGTCGGTCAGTGTGTCAACAAACACTGCCACTCCGTGAGGTCCATATCCTTCATAGGTTACCTCTTTATAGTCGCTCTGGTCCTTGCCCATTGCGTTCTTGATGGCACGTGCAATGTTATCCTTCGGCATGTTCTCGCGCTTGCAGTTGGCGATGATGGCACGCAGCGTAGGGTTGTTCTCGGGTTCCGGACCGCCGGCCTTAACGGCTATGGCAATCTGCTTGCCCAACTTGGTGAAAGTCTTGGCCATGTGGCCCCATCTCTTAAGCTTCGTAGCTTTACGATATTCAAATGCTCTTCCCATTGGAAAAAATCTGTTATGTTTGTTTTGTTTTACTTGTTTCTTGTTATCTAAGTTCTGCGTTGAGCTTGGTAGTGAGGTTGTGAATGAGTTTCTTCATAATGGCCTCAATCTGCTTGTCGTTGAGTGTCTTCTGCTCATCCTGGAGGATGAAGTTCACGGCATAGCTCTTCTTGCCTGCGGGCAGATTCTTTCCCTCATACACATCAAAGAGTTCCACCTTCTTGAGCAACTTCTTCTCTGTCTGGCGGGCAATCTCTTCAATCTGGGCAAACTCCACGTTCTTGTCGAGCAACAGGGCCAGGTCGCGGCTCACAGCAGGATACTTGCTGATTTCGTGGAAATGTACATTGCTCTTCTGGATGGCTTTCATCAGACCAGTCCAGTTGAGGTCTGCATAGTATACTTCGCTTGAAATGTCGAACTTGTGCTGGAGTTTCTTGCTCACAATACCCATATCAACAAGCACCTTGCCACCGCGGTTGGTCAGCGTGAGGCCCTTGGAGAAAGCATCATTGGTGCTCTTCTGAACCACAAGAACGCCCTGCGGCACGCCAATACGGGCGAGAATGTTGTCCACATACGCCTTCAGTTCATAGAACGAGCTGGCTTCGTCGGCATGTGCCCAACTGCCTTCCACACGCTTACCGGTCACCCAAATGCCCAGGTGACTGTCTTCCGTATAAGCTTTGATGGGGTCTTCATTGTTTTTCTTCTCGGGATGGAACTGGTAGCAGTTGCCGAACTCAAAGAAGCGAAGGTTTCCGTTTTTACGATTGGCATTGCGCACAATGCTCTCCAGTCCGCCAAAAATCAGAGTCTGGCGCATCACGCTCAAGTCTGCGCTCAGCGGATTCATCACCCGCACGCAGTTCTCCGGATGCCAATGGTTGAGTTCCTCGTAGTAAGCACCCTTGGTGAGCGAGTTGTTCATGATTTCGCTAAAGCCACATCCCACGAGCTGTTCTCCGATGAGATTCTCCAGACGGTGCTTCTTGTCTTCCTCTCCTTCAATAGTGAGACAGCTCTTGAGCTGCTGTGGAATCTCCACGTTGTTGTAGCCATAGATGCGGAGAATGTCCTCCACCACGTCACAGGGGCGCTGTACATCCACGCGATAAGCGGGTACAAGAAGTTTGAGTCCCTGTTCTGACTCTTCCTCTATTTTCATCTCCAGCGAAGTGACGATACTCTTGATGGTGTCCTTGCCAATGTGCTTACCGATGAGTGTATCTACATATTGATAGTCGAGGTTCACCTCAAAGTCGTTCATCTTGTTTGGATACACGTCATTGATTTCCATCGACACCTTGCCGCCTGCAAGTTCCTTGCACAGGATGGCTGCCTGCTGGAGGGCATAGATGGTGCCGTTGGGGTCGATGCCACGTTCAAAGCGGAACGAGGCGTCGGTGCTCAGGCCATGGCGGCGCGCACTCTTGCGAATCCATGTGGGATGGAAATAGGCACTTTCGAGCACTACATTCTTAGTGTTCTCATAGGTACCACTACCCTTTCCGCCGAACACGCCGGCTATACACATAGGCTCTTCCTCGTTGCAGATAGCAAGGTCATGCTCGCCCAAAGTATGCTCTTCCCCATCGAGGGTGACAAACTTCTTGCCCTCGTTCTGGTCTTTCACGATGATGTGATGACCTTTCACCATGTCGGCATCAAAGCAGTGCAGAGGCTGGCCATATGCCATCATAATGTAGTTGGTAATGTCCACGATGTTGTTGATAGGGCGCAAGCCAATGGTACGGAGTTTGTTCTGAAGCCATTCGGGCGACTCCTTCACCTCGCAGTCTGTGATACTCACACAGGCATAGCGCTTGCAAGCCTCAGTGTTCTCGATGGTCACTTCGATAGGCAGGTCATGGTTGTCCACGGCAAATGCGCTGCAGTCAGGACGGTGCAGACTGGTCTTGTAGCCGTTCTGCACGAGCCACGCATAAAGATCGCGAGCCACTCCATAGTGCGACAGAGCATCGGCGCGGTTGGCCGTAATGTCAATCTCGATGAGCCAGTCACTCTCCAGGTGATAATATTCTGCTGCAGGCATGCCCACCGGTGTGTCTTCCGGCAGCACGATGATGCCGGCATGGTCACATCCCACGCCTATTTCATCCTCGGCACAGATCATTCCACACGACTCCACACCGCGGAGCTTAGATTTCTTGATGACAAATTCCTTGTCGCCGTCATAGAGCACGCAGCCCAGGTCTGCCACGATAACCTTCTGTCCGGCAGCCACATTGGGCGCACCACAGACAATCTGCGAAGGAGTCTCGCGACCGAGGTCAACGGTTGTAACATGAAGATGGTCCGAATTGGGGTGCATCTCGCATGTAAGCACCTTGCCTACATAAAGTCCTTTGAGTCCACCCTTGATGCTTTGTACTTCTTCGAGTGCATCGACTTCGAGTCCGCATGAGGTCAGCGCATCGCACACTTGCTGCGCCGTAAGGTCGAAATCAACGTATTCTTTAAGCCACTTATAAGAAATGTTCATTATATAATGATTTTTATTTTCGTCTAAATACGTGCAAAAGTAATAAAAATCCCCAACCCTTACAAAACTTTTCAGCAAAAAGTGAGCGATAGGCTTGGGGCTCCTTAAAAACTTATAAATATAGAGAAGATAAGGATAAGGTTTCACACTTTTTTCGTAACTTTACACGCTTAATGGGCTTTTCACCCTGTCGGCCCTATACCAACGAGAAACAAAAACAACATAAATATAATGCACTTTAAATGGAAATATGACTCGCCTACGCTCGACGAACGGGCTGCATCGGAGGAGTTGTCGGAAAAGCTCAACATGAGTCCGATACTCACCAACATGCTCATACGCCGGGGTATTACGACCGAGTCGGCCGCCAAGAGGTTTTTCCGGCCACAGTTGGCCGACCTCATCAACCCCTTCCTCATGCGCGACATGGACCTGGCCGTGGACAGGCTCAACGATGCCATGGGACGCAAGGAGCGCATACTGGTCTATGGCGACTACGATGTGGACGGGTGCACGGCCGTGGCATTGGTGTACAAGTTCCTCCAGCAGTTCTACTCCAACATAGACTACTACATTCCCGACCGCTATGACGAGGGCTACGGAGTGAGCAAAAAGGGCATTGACTATGCCCACCAGACAGGCGTGAAGCTCATCATCATCCTCGACTGCGGCATCAAGGCCTTCGAGGAAATAGCCTATGCCAAGAGCCTGGGCATAGACTTCATCATCTGCGACCATCACGTGCCCGACGAGACTATGCCGGAGGCCGTGGCCATTCTCAACCCCAAACGGCCCGACGACCCGTATCCCTTCAAGCATCTTTGCGGCTGCGGCGTGGGGTTCAAGTTCATGCAGGCATTTGCCAAGAACAACAATATTCCCTTCACACACCTTATTCCCTTGCTCGACTTCTGTGCCGTAAGCATCGCAGCCGACATTGTGCCTGTGGTCGACGAAAACCGTATTCTGGCCTTCCACGGACTGAAACGGCTCAACCAGAACCCCAGTGTGGGACTGAAAGCCATCATTGACATCTGCGGACTGCAGGACCGGGAACTCTCTATGAGCGACATCATCTTCAAGATAGGACCGCGCATCAATGCATCAGGTCGCATGGAAAACGGCAAGGAGAGCGTGGATCTGCTGGTGGAGAAGGATTTCGGCCAGGCACTTGTCATGGCACGCCACATCAATGAGTATAACGAACAGCGGAAGGACATAGACAAGCAGATGACCGAGGAGGCCAACCAAATTGTGTCGAAACTCGAGAACCAGCGCCACCAAAGCAGCATCGTGCTCTATGACGAAAACTGGAAAAAGGGTGTGATAGGCATTGTGGCAAGCCGACTGACGGAAATCTATTTCCGCCCCACCGTGGTCATCACGCGCGACGGCGACTTCGCCACGGGATCTGCACGCTCGGTGGCAGGCTTCGACGTCTATTCTGCCATCAAGTCGTGCCGCGACCTGCTCACCAATTTCGGCGGCCACACGTATGCCGCCGGACTGACGCTCAGATGGAATGACGTGCCCGAATTCCGCCAACGTTTCCAGCAGTATGTGGAACAGCACATCGCGCCCGAACAGACCGAAGCCATACTGAAAATAGACGCACAGATAGACTTCCGCGACATTACCAAGCGGCTGCACACCGACCTGAAGCGTTTTGCACCCTTCGGACCCGGCAATCCCAAACCGCTGTTCTGCACACTCGGTGTCTACGACTTCGGCACCTCCAAGGTGGTGGGGCGCGAGCAGGAGCACATCAAGCTGGAGTTGGTAGACTCCAAGTCGAACAACGTGATGAACGGCATTGCCTTCGGACAGAGCGGTTCGGCACGCTACATCAAGTCAAAACGTAGTTTCGACATTGCCTACTCCATCGAGGACAACGTGTTCAAGCACGGCTCCATACAATTGCAGATAGAAGATATTCGACCCACGGAGAGATAAAAGAATGGAAGAGGAGAACCATACTCACACACCAGAAGAAACGACAGACACGGCACTGAGGATATTGCACCGTTATTGGCAATATCCTCAGTTTCGTGGTGTACAGCGGGAAATCATCGACTCTGTGATGAGTGGCCGCGACACACTGGGACTCATGCCAACAGGCGGAGGCAAGTCGCTCACCTTCCAGGTTCCCGCCCTCATGCTTCCCGGCGTGACCCTTGTTGTCACGCCCCTCATTGCCCTGATGAAAGACCAGGTGAGTCATCTGCGCCACCGCGGCATCCAGGCGTCGGCCATCTATTCCGGCATGACACACGCCGACATTCTGCAGGTGCTCGACAATGCGGTGCTGGGCGGCGTGAAGCTGCTCTACATTTCGCCGGAACGCATCGGCACCGACCTGTTCCAGAAGAAGCTCCGCCACATGCAGGTGAGCCTCATCACCGTCGACGAGGCCCATTGCATCAGTCAGTGGGGCTATGATTTCCGCCCATCCTACCTCAAGATTTGTGACATCAGGAAGTTACTGCCCAGTGTGCCTGTCCTGGCGCTCACCGCCACAGCCACCCCACTGGTGGTGGACGACATACAACAGTTGCTCGAGTTTTCCGAGCGCAACGTGTTCCAGATGAGTTTCAAGCGCAGCAACCTGGCCTACGTGGTGCGGCAGACGCAGGACAAGAAGGCTGAACTCGTTCACATTCTGCGTTCGGTGCCGGGCAGCGCCGTGGTTTATGCGCGCAGCCGCAAGCAAACGCGCGACATCAGCAAGGAACTCAACGCCTGTGGCATTACCGCCACCTTCTACCATGCCGGTCTGCGCCCATCCGTGAAAGACGAGCGACAGGCTCAGTGGCAGAACGATGAGGTGCGGGTGATGGTGGCCACCAATGCCTTCGGAATGGGCATTGACAAGGCCGACGTGCGGCTGGTGGTGCACGTGGACTGCCCTGACTGCATCGAGGCCTACTTTCAGGAGGCGGGTCGGGCCGGACGCGACGGCAAGCATGCCTATGCCATTCTGCTCTACAACGCCCACGACACAGCACTGCTGCGTCGCCGTGTTGCCGACACTTTCCCCGACAAGGAATTCATTCTCAAGGTCTACGACCAGCTGGCCTACTTCTTCCAGGTGGCAGAAGGCTCTGGCTACGGCGTGACCCACCAATTCGACCTGGACCGTTTCTGCTACGCCTATCACCACTTTCCCATTCCCGTCAACTCGTCGCTCATCATCCTGCAGCGGTGCGGATACCTGCGCTACGAACCTTGTCCCGACACCGACGCGCGCATCCGTTTTCTGCTGAGCCGCGACCAACTCTACCGGATAGACACCAACAACCCTGTGGACAATGCTGTCATCACCACTTTGCTGCGCTATTACACCGGTCTGTTCGTAGACTATTCATCCATTGAGCTGCCCTTCATTGCCCAGCAGGCTGGACTGACCACCGATCAGGTCTACAATTCGCTGCGCGTGCTCACCCGACAGGGCATCGTAGACTTCATTCCCCAATCCAACACGCCCTACATCACCTACACACAACGGCGCGAGTTGAGCGAGCGTATGACTATTCCCGCCAACGTTTACGACAAACGCAAGAAACTATATGCCGAGAAGATTGAGGAGATGATCAAGTATGCCACCACACAAGAATGCCGCAGCCGGCAACTGCTGGCCTACTTTGGCGAAACCGACACGGAAGACTGTGGGCAATGCGACGTGTGTCTGGCGAAAAAGAAAGAACACACTTCTGCCGGTTCGCAAGCCGTGGAAGCCATCATGCAACTGTTGGCCGACGGCATGGACCACGACCTCAGTCAATGCCAGCAACTCCCTTATCCTTTCCCCGTCATTGCCGAAGCGCTCAGCTTGCTGGTGAGTGAGGGAAAGGTGACGATAGACGGAGAACGGGTGACACGCTCTTAGCCTGCAAGCCTTTTTCCAACAGCCTCGACATTCCTTCCACAACACCTTATTATTATACAACCGCCGGGAACCGTAGCCACGTTGTCTGCTAAAGCCTCAGCTTTCCGCGGTCTGTGATGGTGATAGTCCTGCCATCCACCCTTATGGCTCCGCTTTCTTCCAACTCGGCAAGACAGCGCAGAAGCGAGAACTTCTGTATGCCGAACGAGTCGGCAATGGCTTGTCGCGACTTGTCGAGGGTCACCCTGGAACTGCCTTGCGCGCGCGAAAGCGAAAGCAGCGAGTAGACCACCTTCTCGCGAACGGAGAAAAGCGAGAGGAAACGCATCTTCGACGCCAGGAAAGCACTCATGTCTGAAAGTGCCCGAATCAGGTTCCAGCGTATGCGCCCGTCATGGTCAACAAGCGTTTCAACGTCGGTTTTCGAGAGCCGGAGCAGCGTCACGTCGGTCTCTGTCTCCACGCTCACAGGCATGCGGTTGTCCTGGGCAAAGACGAATCCCAGGGCGAGCACATAGCCCACGCCGAGCCTCGCCACCTCGACAAGCTTTCCAGAGAGTCCTACCATGCGCGCCACAAGCGTGCCTTTCACCACAATGTCTACATGCCGGCAGGCAAAATTGGCCAGCATATAGATGTCTTTTCTTCCTATATTCACAGTTTTGCAACCCATCCCCTCCAGCGACCATTCTATCTCCCGGATAGTCATTCCCGCGAAAAGGCTGCACTGTGAAAGAGCGTTCAACAGGTGTGTTTCCATAAATATAATTATCTGAAAGTCAATAGATATGCTGCAAATATAGCGAATAATATCTGTTGAAAGACGTGTTTAACGTTTTTTATGTGGCCGTCGGCCACATTTGTTACCCATACCCAGATGCTGAAGCGTTACCTTTGCGCCCGATGAACCATTCAATCTCAAGCACGTATAACTGTAAGACAATTGCACATAAAGATGTATTCAGAACAACAGCCACCAAGAAAACACACGCTCTTGCTCAAAAGAACAGGAGCCAGGCATGCGCGCCTGGCTCCTGTCTTCTTTACTTAAATACCCTTGTTGTCGGAATAACCGTTACAGTGCTTTCGCCTCGACGGGACTATTGGTGGTCACGAAGTCAATCCCTGCATCAAAAAAGCGCTTGATTTCCTTCACCTTGTTGACTGTCCACACGTTGGTGACCAGTCCCAGCCGTTTGGCTTCGCCTATCCATTCGGGATGCTTGTCGAACACCGTGTAGCGGTAGTCAATGCCCGTGTATCCCGCTTTCTTGGCCTCGGCAGGCGTGAGGTCGCCCTCCAGGTAGGAAACCTTGGCTCCAGGCACACGCTTGACAAGCTCGTCGCACACGTGCTTGCTGAACGATATATACTCCACTTGCGGCTCCACGTCCCACTTCTTCACCATTTTCAGCACCGCTTCCACGCAGCGGTCTTCAGCCTCAGCAGTCTTGTGCTTCTTGATTTCGAGAATGAGCCGGGTGCCCTTGAGTTTCCTTCCGGCCTTGAGATAGGCCGAGAGCGTGGGCAGCGTTTCGCCGTTGGCCAGGCGCATCTTGCGTATGTCGGCATACTGCGCGTCCTCAATGCAGATGCCGTTGATGTCGTCATCGTGGTGCACCACCAGCACCCCGTCACGCGTGATGTGCACGTCGAACTCCGAACCATAGACTCCAATCTCGTGTGCCTTGCGCAGTGAAGCCAGCGAGTTTTGCGCCGAACCCTCGGTCTGCCAGTAGCCCCGATGGGCTATCACCTGGTCTG
>ULUS01018373.1_pt1 | contig 14328 bp, 13 predicted proteins | sample 1958761 | NCBI WGS metagenome assembly ULUS01 (sample SAMEA4835767, study PRJEB28245) | human gut metagenome | biome: gut microbiome; material: fecal sample | place: Denmark | collected 2008
TACAATAAATTCAACCTCAAAGTCTAAATCCGAAACTTGAGGTACTAATCAAACTCAAATGGGTGTATATAATAATAGGTGTCCTCCGAGTCGTACTCGTATTCGTTGATGAAGTCCACCATTTCTTCCTCTGTCCGCTCGCCTTGGCTAATGCCGGTCTTCTCACACCATGCCTCAATAGCATCACATATGGTGTCATACACATCTTCACAAATATCTTCAAAGTTGCCACCAGAAGAACTTACACAACACTCTTCGGGAAAGAAACCTCCTTCATCGTGGACGTAAAATATCTCACATCCACATTCTATCTCACGGTAACTTATAGAAAGTTCATTGCCAAGTACCTTATTCAATTCATCAAAGAACAGGTCGCAAGCCGACCATGCACTTTCGGTATCAAACGACAACAGCCCTCCATCCTCGTCATCCTCGAACTCTGCCCAGTAGATTTTTCCACGAACAGATATACCGCTATGCTCATAGTCAATGCCATAGTGCTCTGCCAACTTGTAAAGATAGACATCCTTACCATTCACCTCCATCATCTGAAGGGTGTTCCAAAGGTCGCTCAATGCCTTGCGTGAACCTCTCACCTTGTACTGCGTGTCACAAATATTGCTCATACTTCAAAATTTTTATTTTGGCTCTGCCGAATGAATGGTCACTCGGAAAAGCCGAAGTTAAACTTCATCTTTACTCTCGCTTAAATTTCATTTCCCTTTCGTAGAAAATTACTTCCGGGATTTGTTAGAAATTATGTGCCTTAAAAAGGTGTTATGCACATCGAAGCAAGGTTTGGCACCAAAATACGACCCGTAGGCGTGGAGATTTTGGAAGCCAAGCAGAGCCTTGACCTTGCAAAGCGATAAGGCATAACAAATACCTTTGCACAATAATTTCAATAAATCTCGGGAGTATTCATGCGATAGCATAGTCTGTTGGAACAATATTCGTTTAATGTTTTTATGGAATTGGCATATGCAAAATATTCGGGAACAGCAAATTCTGACGCCGATTTTCATTTATATTGAGAATATTTTCAAAAAGTTTGTCCGATTATTGGAGAAAAGTTGCGGATTTTCAAAAAAATGTTTGTACTTTTGCCTGGGACTTTCTATTTAACAAACCTATAACAACCGCTTGACGAGTGGAAATCATATATAGTTAACCAATTAACATCAACAATACACCAACTGGGAAACTAAACATTCAGTCAGCGCATTAATGTTTGTAAAGGGACTGATCCTTAGATTATGAACAACGAATCTAAGAAGCATACACCAGCATTGCCTAATGCTGACACCCGACGAGGCGGTAAAAATCCCTCTTGTGCTGGACTTACCTCCTGCACCTCCCCCGAAGTTCAAAGCCCAGAGGCAGAGAACTCCCATACAGGGGTCACCTCGGACTTTGTGTCTAAGGAAAATCACGAGTGGTTTGTACTTCGTATCTTGTACGGACACACCAAGGATGTTGTTGATGCCTTCAAGAAGGCAGATATACTGTACTATATCCCCAAGCGTTATCAGAAAGTAGAAATAGCTGGGAAGAAGAGGCTGCGTAAGGAGTCTCTCCTTCCCGGTCTTGTTTTTGCCTATATGACCCGTGAGCGGACTCACGACTTTGTCAAGCAGCCAGCCAAGACAGCAGGTTTCTTGAAATACTATACTGACAAGACCAAGCCCATTGAGCCAGACACACAGCTCAATCCACCTATCACTATCCCCGATGACAGGATGAAGTCATTCATCAACGTTGTGGAAACAAAGAATGAGCATATTATGGCAGCATCGAAAGACCGTTGCCATTTCAAAAGTGGTGATTATTTCAAAGTTGTGTGTGGCGACTTCAAGGGCGTTGTCGGTCAGGTTGTGAGAGCAGCAGGTCAGCAACGCATCGCTGTAGAGTTGAACGGCATCGGATATGTGCTTACCGCCTACATTCCCAGTGATTTTATGGAGAAAATTGAAGATGACTTGATAGAATAGGGATAGTTGCCAACTCAATAAATAAAAATAAGAGAAATATGAATGAAATTAAATGGTTTGACAAAGCAAGAATATACCACATTATGGTGGATAGATTCAATGGGGGATGGCAAATGCCACCACCTAGTGGGAATGACTTCTGTGGAGGAACACTTCAGGGCGTCATTGAAAAACTTGATTATATCAAGTATCTTGGTTTTAACACCATTATGCTTACTCCTTTCCTAAAGACAGCTGGGTATCATGGATATCACACTTTGAGTTATGATGAGATAGACTCTCATTTTGGTACATGGGAGGTTTTCCAAAATCTTTTGAATATTGCCCACGAGAAAGGTCTTAGAGTGATTTGTGACTTTGTCCCTAATCATTGCTTCTATTGGAGTGATATTTTTCAAGGAGCATTGTTGGATAATGGAGGAAAATGCCGTGATTGGTTCTTTTTCCCCAAAAAAGACAGTGATGAATATGTTTCTTTTTTGAATTTGCCAGATCTTCCCAAATTCAATTTAGAAAATCCCCAAGCTGCTAAGTATATGGTCTCTAAAGCTGAAAGACTTGCCCAAATGGGAGTCGATGGCTTCCGTATAGACCATGCAATAGGGCAACCGTTTTCATTTTTGAAATATCTACGCCAGACACTGAAGAATGTGCGTAGCGACATTGTTGTGTTTGGTGAGGTCTGGGCTGAAGGAGTAAGCGAGGAACTGTATGATCAGTTCTATTTCAAGACAAAGGACCGCCAAGATGAATTCTTTTCTGCCTTAAAGAGGATTGGCAGGAAATTGATTCCATTTTTGGGAGACTTTGATGAGGATGAACAAGAAGCAAAAGAGAAAAAGATTCTAAGTCAAGAGCATATTCAAGCTGATTATGCAGATGTACTTGACGGTGTTTTTGATTTCACCTATCAGGGTATTATCTTAGATGAAGTAAGAGCTGGTCGAAGGATAAAAGAAAACTATGCATTACGTAGAAAATTGATTGAACATTTCAAGAATTACCCGCTCGATTTTAAATTGGTACTATTCTTAGATAATCATGATACTGACCGATTCCTGTTTGAATGTAACAATGATGTGTCTCTACTTAAAGAAGCTATTGAATTGACACAGGAACTGAATAGACCATTCGCTGTCCTTTATGGAACAGAGCAACTGATGACAACAGACCGAAGTATTCTCGGTGCGGAACCATATGCAGATTTACGTGTTCGGCAATGTATGGACTGGACGCAAACACCAGCCAACATTTTACCCGTTCAAAATAGTAATTTACCATCAATCAGTCAAAAAAAAATGCCAATAGTCAATGGTAACGAGTGGACTTTGGGTGAAAAAGCACTCAAAGAACCAAAGGATGAAGACATTCAGCCCCGGAAGGTTTCTGACAACGAAAGGGTGGAGTGGCGTAGCATAGAACCAAACTGGGACATACCTTCCTTGATTCTACAGGAGCATACGCAAAAGCAGTTGAACGAGATTTCTGCTTACATCAATAAGAAAGATGAGTATGTTGACAAATGGGGAGTTAAGCGTTTTATGCGTAGTGAATCATGTATTGGCATCAATTTCTATGGCGCCTCTGGTACGGGCAAGTCCATAGCAGCTGAAGCCGTGGCCAAGACATGTGGGCGCAACATTATCAAAGCATCCTATTCGCAGATACAAAGTGATAGATGGGGTGGCACGGAAAACAATCTGACTTCGCTTTTTGAGGAAGCGAAAAAAACAAACTCTGTTATAGTGCTGAATGAAGCCGATGGACTATTTAGCAAGCGACGCTCTAACGGTGCAAACTCTGAGACCAACAATCAGATAAAATGTCATATTCTGAATCTAATGGATTCATACGAGGTCGTTCTTATACTAACCACCAATCGTTTTGAAGATTATGACGAGGCTTTCTATCGCCGTACGATGTTCCAAGTAGAATTTCCATTGCCAGAACACGAAGAATTACTTCAACTATGGAAAATGCATCTTGGTTGTAATGACGACAAACGTTTTTCTGATGGCGGAGTAATTCCCAAAACGATAAGTTTCTCTTTTGAAAACATCGCATCTTTTTCAAAGGGGTTGTCTGGTGGGGACATTCGCAGAATCACGCTTGGGGCAATTGGCAAGATTCTTTCCTTAGAAGGAGACCCTTTGCTGACTGAAGAAATTGTTATATCTATAATAGAGGATTATAAGGCAAAGAAAAATCACGTACCACAAGGAAATTCGCGTGAAGCCATAGGCAAAGAAAAAGAAGATATTCTAAAAATAGTACGAAAATGACGAAACAAACAAGTAATATTCACCAAAACTAAAATTATTATGGGAACAGCTATTGCTTTACTGATGGCCTTCATCATCACAGTGGGTGAAGTGTTGATTTTTATTTATGCTTGTGCTCTTGCATTAGCATCACTCGTGAATGCGTATTTTGCATTTAAAGAGAGTAAATTCTATGAGAAATTTGTAATTCTCATTAAAGAGTGGAATGGAGACATTACTGGTATTGAAGGTGAAGTGGGGCCTGATGACAGCGTAACAATTCACAAGGAGGAAAGGATTTCTCAATCCGATTCAGACAAGACAATGAATGATGCGCTTAATAAGGCAGAAGCAGAGGGTTCAACTATTGATGGTAAGAGCGCTGTGAGACTCACTCCTACTAAGGATGTTCAGAATGCATTAAACGAACGTGTAAAGAAGGGAAGATAACAACTTAACTAAAAAATGTAGAAGTATGAATTTGAGAAAACTAATGAATCGATGGAGCCAGTTAGGCCACCTCGTAAGGTATGATTTCTCCAATGTGAGAGACAACGTTGTCATGGCTATAGAAGAAGTTATGGCCGATGGCTATCGCACTTTTGTCGGAAAAGTGAGTTTGGAATTTAAAGATGCCAATAGGACAAATCTGACAATAGTTGTAATGGCAAGAAATTCCGATGGAACAAATACAACCTACACGGCGTCACAAGATTTCTATAGTTTTATAAATGTGCCAAGTTTCATCAGTGACGCACTTATATATAATCACCGTTATGAAGTCGTATTATCCATGGACGATATGAGGACTATTTACCAAGATCGTATTATGGATATAAATACTTCCGACAAGACATTGGAGCGTATAGTTACAGACAAGTTGCATCGTATGGGAATACATGGTTGTAATGTGACTGCGGAAATTTCTGATGTCGGTATTTACTACAAAGTAGAAGTGTTCGAGGACAGTAGACCGTCAACCTCAGTTCTTACTCTTCTCACTCTTCCCGTTAATGGAATCGACAATGAAGATAGAGAGCGTCTTGAAACTGTTCATAATGCACAAATTTACATAACTGGAGTATGAGTGCTAGAGCTTGTGAGATAGTTTGCAACATTCTCGAAACATGGCCAAGTGTTTCAACGGATAACATAGCCACCATCAGAGAAATCGTTCTAAAGAAAAAGTTTACAGGTGCAGCAGGACTGAGTGATGACGGTCTTGTTGCGCTTGTTGGTGAATCATTTCAAGAGATGCGTTTTCTGCACATAAAGTTAGGAATAACATTCGACAAAGTTGTGGCAGATAACGAAATGTGGTATATTTCAGAATGGCTAAAAGAAAATCGAATCAATGACCGCCGTGTCAAAGATAGTTCCGTTCGGGAACTTTCTCACTTTCTTGGTACTGAAATATATGAATATGCAGAAGCAACTGGAAGTGGTAATGTTAAGTTAAAAGACTTCCTTAAGAGAGCTAAGGGTTTTTCTATTAAATAAATAGCACTCTGCTTGCCATTTCGCTGAAGAATATTTTTTATTTAGTAGAAACCGAAAACAGAAAAGAATTATAGGACAATCAGCGTAAACAGATTATGAGTTTTACATTAGCAGCTTTAGGAACGATAGCATTAAAAGGCTTAGCCTTGACAGGTGCAATGACCGCAGCACGGGCTGTTGGCGGAGCAATTAATGGCATTACGTCTCGCATTATGCCTTTCAAAGGTAGTGGTGGCTCTAAACGTATGGACTATCAGGCTTCCATCAACCGGCAACAGCAAGAGTACAACAATCAGTTTCAGGAACGCCTCCAGACTCAACTGCAAGAGCGTGGTTTCCAAGATAAGCGGGAACTGAACTTCATAACGCAGATGATGACACGTCAGACAACATTTTTGTCGAACCTGCAGAACAGTCAGAATGCAATTCGCACCAAGATGTTTGACGATGCTTTGCGCCATTTCCCTTTAAACATTCCACCACTTGTGATGCTTCAGAATGCTGGCATACCAGTTAATAATCTAACTGATGATTTGTATAAGGACGACCCGCTTCTGATGGGAGTGATGAACAGTCTTCGTGACCATTCTGTTTCTGAGTCTGCATTCTACACCAACTTTAAGAGTGAGTTGCAGGCTAACCCCGTAGGACTAAGTGTGTTTGTAACTCCATTACAGGTTGACGCCCGTGTTTCTGCAAAAGAGAAAATATCTGCTATTGTCTGGGATAATGTTTATCAGTCTGTAGAATCTATGTTCATCAAGGAGTATAATCGTAGCGGTGAGCGTCCCGTAATCTTCTATCCTGGAGCATGGAATGTTAATGCACGCCCGGGGCTTCACGCATCTGAGATTCTGTATTTCTTTACTAAGGGAATGCCGGTTATCGTGTTAGAACCTCGTTTCGATGGAAAAAAACTGCGTTTGATGTTCTCATGCTGGGGTGTTGGAATGATGAATGATAGCCATGTTAGGCAGGAGATAGATTTCGATATGGATTGGAACCACTTTATATTGGAATCCGTATATGCTCGTTCAAAACAAAGCATAGAGAAACTTGATAAAGCCAAGGAGCTGCCACCATATTTGGTGGAATTCCACAAGAGGTTGGAGCATAACGTAACTATGTATGAGACATTGAAAGCTGCCGACAACATAAAGCCTGACGAGTTTTATGATGATATCAGCAAACTATTTTATCTTACGAATAGCGATTATAGTGCTATAGCTAATGTGATTTCCAATTCGTTAGGGATGATTTTGAGTATAGTTAGCGACGTGCATCATTTGATGTCAAGAGGAATAGAACCGAGATTCCCATTCATTAAAGATAAATATTTTGGTGATATTTTAAAACTTATGGACTCCAGTGATGCAAAGATATTGAATGCTTCTTTTCAAGACGTTTTCAATAATTCTTATAAGATGTTGAATGAGATGGGGGCTGATTTTGTGCATAATACTGAAGAGAGTAGAAAAAAAACTAATGAACAATTCGAAGATGACGAAGAGTATTCATTCATAAAGCGAGAGACCAGAAAGAATAACAAATAGCAAATAATAATTTGTGATATGAAATGTAAATTTTGTGGTGAAGAGACAGAATTGTTTTTCTGTCCAAACTGTGGGAAGATTATTGAGTACCCACAATTCATTAAAGACAATGCCAAACTTGAAAAAGAATTGGCAGAATATGTGCAATCTTTAGTTCAAGAGGCGCAAGATAAGAAAATCGAAGTTCAACAGTTCGTGGACAAAGGTTCTATTGCCAAGGTGATGTTCCGTAAATACTATGAACATTGCTTATATCTCCAAGAACTATGTGCGAATAAAAAGGTAGCTAAGACCTTTGCTTCTAATGGAGTGTCACTTTTTGAGATGATGATGGGATTTGCTCAAAAATGTAATACTAATGAATGCCAGATAGCTGTAGTTGGTACGGTGAAAGCTGGAAAATCCATGTTTATCAATGCTATACTTGGAAGAGAAGTCGCTTCTTCTTACCCCACACCAGAAACTGCGTCTTTGACAAAATTCCGTTATTCGCCAGATGGTGATTACGTAAAAGTGTCTTTCTATAGTGACCGAGAATGGAAGAGTTTGTGGGAAGACGTGAAAAAAGCAGCGGAAAGGTCTTATCGTGACGAAGATGATAAAGATGACTTTATGTCAAAATATGAGGAACTTAAGGCAGATGAGTTACGTCCATCTTTATTAAACAAGGAAGAGATGGTTATTCGTCCAGATAATTTTGAAGACCTTAAATCCACGGTGGCTAAATACACGTCATGTAAATATCCAGAACATTTTTTTGCAAAAGAAGTTGAAGTTGGATTGTCAGTATTCAATGTTCCTAAAAATGTTGTGTTTGTTGATACCCCGGGCCTAAATGACCCTGTAGAATATCGTGTAAATATTTCTCGTAAGCATATTAATTCTGCCAATGTCGTTCTACTTTGTATTTCGGCAGATAAGGCAGCTATTGAATCCACTGAACTTGCTCAAACGGCGACAATTTTCTCTGCCTTAAGATATGCAAAAGAGAGAATTTATGTATTTGGCACGAAGATAGATTTTCATACTAAATACATGGATTATTGGGAGCAATATACTAAACCTGTTTTTGTTAAAGAATTGTCAAAAAAGTATTTGTTTGGTTCTGAAGAAATAGCAAATGAAAGAATTTTTCCGGTGACGGCTTTGTTTTATAATTTAATTCAGCGAGCCAAGTTAAATTCTTCGATTTGGGATGAAGATACTGTTGACAAGCACGAGCTGAATAGATTGGTATTAGAATGTCTCGGTAATCCTTCTACAGATTTTTTATTGGCTAAACAGCGTGAGCTTGGTTTGGAAAAAGGTGCTGAAGCAATTCAGCCCAAAGCGAGGTTTTATCCTGCAATTCCTGAGTTAGAAGAAAAGACAAACATACCCAATATTGTGGCAATGTTAAATGATGGCCCAATAAAGAATGCTGAGCAAATTATAAAAGATGATATAGTCCAAATGTATCTTTCTATTTTTAATGATTTGATAGCAAGAGTTAATGGCACTTCGAACAAACGTTTAGATGAAATTCATCAGAGCTCGGAATCGGACATTGAAATTAAAATATCAAAACTAGAGGCAATTATTAAAGAAGAAGAAAAGAATAATCCTGTTAAAATTAAAGTGATAAACGAGATTCTCGATTCTCTGAAACAAGTGACTGACAATTTTTTCATGAACATTAAAAACAAATAATTATGGGTTGGTTTAAAGATGCGTGTAACTGGGTTAAGGATAAAGTATCAAGCGGTTACAATAAACTTAAGTCCTTTTTTAGTAGTAATGATAATCCTACTGTAAAAGGGGATAAGAGAGATAAAGAATATTATGATAGAGAGAAAAAGGAGAGAGAGGAACGGGAAAGACGTGAAAGGGAGTGGCGAGAGGAACAAGACCGTTTAGACCGAGAGCGCAGAGCGTGGAACGAAGAACAAAGACGTCAACGTGAAGAAGAGAGACGAGAAGAAGAAAAGATGAGACGTCAACAGGAAAAACTTAGACGTGAAAAAGAAGAAAAAGCAAAAATTAAGCGTCGTGCTGCTATGATAGATGAATATCAAGGAAAAGTAGCGGTGAAAGCGGAAGCTTATGAAACAGAGATTCGTAAGCAATACAATCAGACTTATTCTAAAATATTAGATGATCTGGAATTACAAATGGATGTAACCCCTATTCGCAAATTAATTGATACAAAAGGGCGTTCTTTTGAGAACAAAATGCGTGATGAAGTTAATGCCAAAGTCAATCTTGGTAATTATGAGCTTGTAGCTATAATGGATGATTATTCTTTAGAGTTTGATCAATACTGCGATAAAATAGATGCCTATACAGATAAAATATATGAGTCTGCAAAAACTCACTTACTTGAATCTCTAAATTCTATTATTGAGGAAACAAATTCCTTCATTAGCATTCACGCAAAGAAATATCTAAAAGATGCCTTGGAGCAAGAAAAGGAGCACAGAGATAATCTAGCGAGTTTGTCTAAAGAAGGAGTTGAGCGTGATGAACAGTTACTAAAATCAACTACTGAATATGCGACTCTACAACTCATTAAAGAGTTGGCTAATAAAAAAGTGGAGTAATGAATTCAAAATAGTTTTGTTTATTGTAAAACATGCCATATTCCTATGGCACGTTGTCTGAATGATTCGTATGGGGTACTTTAGCGAAATATTAAAAAAGACTGCTGAGGCTGCAAGAGCTCATGTAGAAAAGGCTGCAAAAGTTGTAACAGAAATAGTATCCGAATGGCCTGTAGTTAGCCGTTCTGGCTATATCGAGCAATCAAGAAGGAAACTATTGGACAATTGTTCACAATTTCTGATAGGTTTTTCATCAGGTGTTAAAGACGATATAGAAAACTATAATTGTACTTTGACCGAGTGTATTAATGCCGCGAACAATATCCGAAAGTACCATCTGTTGCTGACTGAGGCTGGTAAAAGAATGCAAGAAGATATAGGCATGAAGTTAAGTCCAACAAATCCTCAGATTTTAAGACTTATAGAAGACCCAAACCTGTCTTTTGAAGAGTTCAAAAATGAAATTAATAAGTACCTCGAAGGCGTATTTGTTTCTACGAGATACAACTTTTGTAAGTATATGGCTAAAGAAATGACAAGCGAATTAAAGGAAAATAAGGAGGATATTGGTTTAAAAATCGAATCTTTGGCAAAACAGCTTGAAGTTGCAAATCAGAGGATGGAAAAACAAATATCAGAGATTAATCAGCTAAAGGATACTTTATCTAAAGAACAAGACGTATTATGATGCAAGAGTATATTCTTATATTTAGTGTATTAATTGCTATAGAGACAAGTCTCATCCTGTATCTATGCTATAAGGTTGGTAACGACCGAAACAAAAGACTGGGTGAATGCATTAATCGCATTCTACAGGACATCGGACAGGTTACATCGTTGGTAAATACATACGACAAGAATGCTGACACAAGAAATAATGCCGTTAAATCGCAATTATCTCAAATATCGCAAAACCTAAAATCAGCTATCGGGCAAACGGATAAATCTCTGACATTACAATTAGACAGAGTGGAAAACAATGTGATTTCAGAATTACAGACCTCTTATGATAAACTTCAAGATAGCACACAACAAGCCCATACAAGTTTGAATAAAAGTTTCAAGGCTAAGTTTGGAGATATGAAAACAGATTTGCTTGAAGTTCAAAGAGAAATGCGTGAATATAAGGATGAAATTCTTCGAACACAAGCTCTGTCTTTTTCCAGTATGGAGAATAAAATGCTGGCTATTCAGAAGGATGACCATTCTTTCATGCAAGGAGAATTTCTTTCAAGAAAAAAAGAATTATCCGAAATGCAGGTTTTTATGCAATCTGAATTTCAACTGGGTAAGGAACATCTTGCTGACACACAATCGTCGGTACAAGGTTTGTCTTCATTAATGAATCAGCATCTAACATCTTTGAAACCGTTACAGGAAATGCTTGAACGGTTGGATATATTATACAAAAAGTTGATTTCTTTAGATGAAGAAATCTTGAAACAAGAGGGTTCGTTGAATGGCATGGTTGAAAAGCATGTAAAACTTGTTGAGTATACAAAGGAACTATCTGAAACAAGCAAAAGTATATATGACCTCATGAAATTGGTATTGATAGATTCCATAACAAAGCAAATATCATCCTCTCAGAAATAGAACATTAAACTACAGCACTACAGTTTTATGTCTAGGAAGAAAAAGTCAAACAGGAGGTTTGCAGATTCATTCCCGAGCAATGAATCAGTTAAGTCCTCGAAGAGTTGGTACAATCAGTTCTTCGAAGACGTTACCAGTCGTATAAACGAAGGTATCTTTAGCGTAATCGCTGATGCAGAAAACGAGAAACCGAACAATTCCGTTCGAGTATTGATAGGCTTATTGATATTAAAGGAAGTCTTCGACTATAGTGACTATGAACTTTTTGAGAAAGTTAAACATGACTTTTCGTTCCAAAAGGCTTTGGGGCAAAAGGGACTCGTTTCAAGTACAGCATACACTTTTTTCTGCCATCGTCTCTATAGATATGAGAGACAGCATGGTCGTAATCTGATATCAGAATGCTTCATCGCTATAAGTGGAAATAGAAGCATTAATGTACAAAGGGTTAATACAGAAGTAAAGGTTAACAGTGCTTCTATATTCACGCATATTGCTCATCAAGTTATGTATGGATTGATGTCAAAAGCTTTGGATAAGTGTGTTCAAAACAGGAAAAATGACTTAGGCGTTAATCTTAGGAAACGGGTAGAAGACATTTTACGGGAATCAGAAGATCTTACTTTTAAGTCAAAAGCTGATGAGTTGAAGGTTCGTTTGCAGAACCTTGGGAAATTGTCACATGAGGTTTTACGAAGATACAACATAAGAACAGGAACAAGCAATCAATTACGAAACTACTATGACAAATATTTTGAAGAGGCAAACGGACAGATTATTATAAAGGAAATTAAAACCGATAAAGATGTCGTTTGCCAAGGGGTGTCAAGCATAACAGGAGGTATTAAATCCAAAATAATTGAAAGCGTTCGAAAGGTAACTGAACAAATGCAGGTTAGTCTCAATAGTTCTGAATTTAATAAGTTAGTTGCAGGCACTCATAAGAAGGATAACGATGAGATTCATGAAACCAATAAAGAAGCAAGCAGGCTAAAGATAGAACATAAGGAGAACATGTCCCAACAGGCTAATGAAGAAGTTAATAAACGATTAGACAACATAGAGAAGACTCTGGCTAAACTATCAGAGACGATGGATCGTCATTTTGTAGCAATGCAGCCTATAGAAAAGATGCTGCTACGTTTAGAAACCCTATATAACAATCTAGCCTGTCTTGATGGTAAAATACTTTCACAAGAGGCTTCTCTGAACTCCATGGTGCAAAAACATGTTAAAATATCAGAATATACGCAAGATTTATCGAAAACAAGTAAAGAAATCTATGATTTGATGAAACTATTATTGATGAACTCAATTATTGAACAAACTAAAGACATAAAGAAATGATAGATCAATTATTAGATGGATTTGCTGAATTTGATGATACGAGTAATGTCATTGAACATGAGGCAGATTTCCTATCTTCTGTGATAGGCACATCAGTTGAAAACAAAGTTTCCACATCAATTGATATGATTGAGGATGTGGTTAACATGGATGATGAATCAATGTCGATAGATAATCACCATACTTTACCTGATGGAACATGTGCTTTTGTCCAAACAGATGATTTTGCATTGGATAAAGGGGAAACTACAGGCTCTGTTGGTTTTGTTCCTTCTCATGAAACAGCGGCTGCTCTTAACGAGACAGCTGGAGGTATTGGTATGGTTCATCCGCGAGAGGATGGATTCAACGTTGTTTTTCGAGAGACCACGGGTTCTGTAGGATTCTCACACCCACATGAGGATGGCGGTGCAATTTCATTTGGAAGTAAAGAAGATATGCTACCATACGATGAAATGTCTAACCATGATTTAGGGAACCCTATGTCAAATCCTATCGGAATATATGCAAGCAGGTTCCCTGATGGTCTGATTAACACGGACGATTGTATCCCTAAACCAGAACTTCCAATAGATTTTACAGAAGGGCAACTTCAAGATGCATGTAACAAGATTTGTGATGTGTTGCATATTCGCCACCTACCTGTATTCCTGACCACAAGTGTACCAAACGCGGAACATATGACATTAACTGGTCCTTTCAGATTTACTCTTGTAGATGACACTTTAAGTCTGAATCCCGATTTTGCAAAGGAATGCATCGAGAATGTCGGTACCACGGATATTGTACTTTCTGACATGGGGCACGAAATTGGTCATGCAATGGCAGCAAAGTATTGCGGTAATCTCAGCACATACATGAATGAGAAAGTCGCTGATTTTATTTCTGGTTTTGTCAATGCTAAAATAGGCGTTGACATTGATGCGCCTAGGCAGTGGTTTATGTCTGAATATGACCCTGATGGGCGGGGCGGCTACCCTGTTTCGGAAGAGAGATGGGATATAGAGGCTGCAGGGTATTACTTTGGTCAATTGGCTAGTTCTGAAGAGTTGAAGATGGCTCTTAAAGACCCAGACTTTCTAAAAATAATTCGCGACTACAATAGCGATTCAGTTAATACTTTAGCCCAAGAGGAATGGATCAGACTTCATGCAGATACCAATATACTAACTGACTCTATGGCATCTATGCTTGATAATATTAAGAAATATACTACAATAAAACGGTTTTAGACATAAAGGACTTTTTGCTATATCAATATCGTCGGAAATTTCATTAAAACTAGGAATGTGTATACGTGGATATTCAAAGATAAGGCTCAATTTATAATATTCATTTGTTATGGGAACGTTCAAAGTTTTAAATACTGTAAACAGTTCTTCCATCTATAAATTCTTATGATAATTCAATACTTTTGGCTATATAGCCAATTTTCAGAAGCAAAATTCTAATTAATATGTATAATTAGGGTCTGCTGAATTATTATCTGTTCACAGACAGA
>ULUS01006587.1_pt1 | contig 14325 bp, 7 predicted proteins | sample 1958761 | NCBI WGS metagenome assembly ULUS01 (sample SAMEA4835767, study PRJEB28245) | human gut metagenome | biome: gut microbiome; material: fecal sample | place: Denmark | collected 2008
ACTTATAAATAAAGTTAAATTATAGTGTTGCGGAATTAAGGGATATTATTTGGAAGCATACACAAGTTGACAAAATCAGAGAACTGACTATGTCCTTCCAAACAACCATTGACACTGATGACTGGAGCTTGAATCAAATGATCAATGATGTAGCTCTTACCATTACTATATACAGAAGGTGTTTCTGTAATCTTAGCAGCAGGCATTTTTTCATCTCTTGATGTACCCAAGCCATTAATTTGAGCTCCACTCATTACTTCATCACCCAAACCTGCGGTTCCAGTAATACGAATCTCACCACCATGCTTTGTCTTATAATACTTATTAGAACCAAGACTCTCACCTGCATTCAGTGATACTGTATGATAGTTTAATATATCAATCAATCTATCATGTATATCACTTAATCTCGTAACTCTTGTTGAGTCTTTTGATACTGCGCCTGTAGCAATCGTGTAATTAAAATAAGATGCACTTATATTATTATCTCCCGCTTTCTTGTAGAAGTGATACAATCTAGCACGTCCATTACCACTACCATTATTTTTACCCAAAGACACTGGGTCAAGATAATAAGCATCAAAAGCCTTGTTGTTTGGCAAGAACAAAGCATAGTTGGCAGTACTTGCGCGAAGATAAGCGAAGAAGTTGATGTCCAAGTTATCTTTATCATTACTGCTTGCTTGCTTACTCTGGATAGCCCAGTTGATCACGCTCAAGTCCATGTTACCACGCAAAGAGGCTGGAGTGGATACAATATTATATGTAATAGGAGGCACTACTCTATCCAACATATAGATGACACCATTGTTGGCTACACGTACATCCTTAGAACCATCGGCTGCATTCACAATGTCGGAAGCTGTAATACCGATTGGGTCGCTCGCCTCATCCAAGATGGTACCAAACTTGCTTGGCACTGACTGTACGAAGGAAGTGTTCATCATATTGTTGACGAACGAAGAGATAATGTTGTTTGGGATACTGTCGATGTTCTCTCCCAAGTTCTCCAAGGTGTTTGGCTTCTTGGCATACAAGCTGATGATGTTGTAACCACCAGAAGAAGGATTCAAGAAGTAGTCCTGCACAGCCTTGTCGGTAGGCACGAACATAGAGCCCATATCTGCGAGGTTGACACCGAATGCACTATAATACTGGTTCCATCCTGGGTCGAAGCGCAAGAGCTTGTCGTTAGCCACGGTCACGCCCTTAGGGTCTCTGAGCAATGGCTGAGCACCCTGGGAACGCTCACTGAAATAACGCCACTGGAAGATGGAGTCGATGACTGGACGACCATTGAGCACAGCATTATCATTGTAGTTCAAGGTGGTGACTGCATCATAATAAGGTGCGCTGAAGCGATCCATCATACGGCTGAACCACTTGGTGTCGCTACTCTCACGGATGACCTTAGCCAGGTTGCCCGGTGGCAAGATGACACCATCCATCTGGTTGATGTAACCATTCAAGCAGGTTACATCTTGTGCGATCACCTTATTCTTAAATATAAAGGTAGCTCTCTCCTCATAAGGCTTGCCAGTGATGATTTGGAAATCATTGGCATTGATGCTGTTGTTCAGCATCTGCTCTTGAGTGAAGTGTACGAGCATAGGACGAGTATTGTCCATGACAACATCGATGCCATGTTCACGATACTTCTCCCAATAAGAATTGTTTTTTGGCAGATTACTCATCCATACATGATAGATGGTATCTGTAGCGTTGGCTGCGGTCTGATGCTTCAAAGCCACACCTCTGGAGAGGCCACCTTGACCATCATCTACGTTTGACAATGCCTCGGTCAAGATGGCATTATCCAACATGGAAGCATAGAATAGTTGCTTCTTCATAGACTCAGTCAACTGGTCGTAAGAAGAAACGCCCCAAGAATTGTTTTTGAAGAATTCATTGTAAGCAGAATCGTTGGCTACAAATACGGTTTTGGAACCCGTCTTCGACATGACCTCCTTGTAACCGAGATCGTCAATCAACTTCAAGTAAGTGTGGAAAGTACCAGTGAGCGCACCCTTAGGATTTTCCAATTCCTCGTAGATGCTCTTTCCTAACCAACTTGGATTGTTGCCCTTCTCATCAAGGTCGTAATCATCCGAACAAGCTCCCAACCCCATCAAAGCGGCTGTAGCAAAAATACCGACTATCGCACACTGCGATTGTTTGATAAAGCGATTACTCATTTTAAATATTGTTAGCTAGTTTTATTTTAGATTTATATTCTTTTTAAGTTCAATTTACAAAGCCCTTTTATCGGCTTTTGTGTTATGTACGTGCAAAATTGGCGTTTTTTAAGCAATTATAGGGGAACAAATCGCTAGAATAATGGAACAAAATGCTAAAAATAGCCAAGAAACGTGATTTATATGGGAAAAAGTATGTAACTTTGTAGCCGAGTAAACGAGTAAACAAGCATAACAACACAAATGAGACAGGTATATATTTTATTACTATTCATACTTTTTGGCTTGCCTTCACAGGCACAAGTATTCCCTTTCCGCAATTTGATGTCGTTCACGCTCTCTGCGAACGAGGAAAATAATTGTATGTTTTTCGACAAGGAAGGCATGTTGTGGGTGGGTACCAACTCAGGTGTCAAATCGTATGATGGATATACCGTGAAGACCTATAAGTCGGACATCTATTCTCCTGGCATTCTGCCCAACAACACCGTACGCTCCATCACCGAAGACCACGACAACAATCTCTGGTTGGGTACTCGCAATGGTCTCGTCAGGATGAACAAACGCACTGGGTCTTTCAACACATTCCTTCTTCCATCCGAAAGTCAGCGTATCATATATACCCTTTTCACCTCCAAGGATGGCACGGTATGGATTGGTACCGATGGTGGTTTGTCTTATTTCAACCCTAAGGATGAGACCTTCTATACATTTAATAATAAGAACACATGGCTTGTAGATTCCAATGGCAAGAAAACGAAGATGGGAGGCTACAGCGTAAAAGCCATCGTGGAAGACAAAAATGGCGACCTGCTCATCGGTACTTGGTCGTCTGGCTTGTTGCGCCTGCATCGTGGCTCGCATACCTTCCTGCGCTATCCCGTGCTCAATAGCATGAACTCCGCCTACTCCCTCTTCTTCGATAGCAAGCAGCGTCTATGGGTAGGTACATGGGGCTATGGAGTGATACGCCTCGACAATCCTGGCGATGTCAGAAACCCGAAAATATACAAGTATCCATACAAGACCAACCACTTCGACATCTTCTACAAGATTACGGAAGACCCCGTCACCCATACCCTCTGGGCATGTACAAGAGAGGGTGTCTGCTATATCTATGAGAGTCAATTGGACAATGGGTGGCAGATGCACACCATGATAGGCGACAACGCACTCAACTTCAACAACGACATCGCCAGCGACGGGCATGGCAACATCTGGCTCTGTACACAGAACAATGGCATCGTGCAAGTCAACACCACGCCTTCACCTTTCGTGATCAGCCACCTCGATACCAACAAGGCGGGATTCCCAATCAACTATGTCTATTCGATGTTCACCTCCGATGGAGAGCACGTTTGGTTGGGCTTAAACCCATACGGCATCGCCCTCTACAACAGGAAGACGGGTGTCACCTTATATAATAAGAACATTCCGGGCTTCGGGTCGCTCAACAGCCGAACCCTTACCACCAGCATATCCAGCATCACGGAAAGAAGCAACGGCGAGCTATGGTTTGCCGTCAACAACTATGGCATCATCGTGAAGCCGAAAGACGGCAACGCCAGGGAAGTGGATACCCGCACCGCTCCCTACATCCATGACAATTTCGTCAACACCCTCTTCGAATCACGTGACAAGACGATGTGGATCGGTTCGCGCAACGGCATGAGCGTGGTGGAGCCTGACAACAAAGGCTACGCCCTCACCATGCGAGAGGGCAAGACCGATTTCACGAGCTGCGACATCCGACATATCAGCCAAGATAGGCAAGGACGCATCTGGGTGGCTACAGACAATGAGGGCATCATCTGCATATCCGGCAACCCTCGCAACATCAAGTCGCTCCGATACAAGCAGTACAGCTTGAAACAGAAAAACATCGATGTCAACGATGCCAACTGTTGCATGGAGGACAGCAAGGGACGACTCTGGGCTACCTCCAACAGCGGCGGTCTCTTTATATATAATAAGGTGGAAGACCGATTTGAGTCGAAGAACAAGGCTTACCATCTTTCGGACGACCGTGTGATGGCAATGGAAGAAGACAGCTATGGAAGCCTATGGTTGACCACTGGCAAGTCGCTAGCCAATATCGTATGGAACAAAGACGGAAATCAGCCTCAGAACATCACCTATTACACCCAAGAGGATGGATTGGGCGACTTGCTCTTCTCGCCCAACGTGAGCTGTCGATGGGGAAAGGAACTCTTCTTCGGAAGCAAGACGGGCTTCTTCTCCTTCGTTCCTACGCCCAACATGGGGAAAAGACATCACCAGAATGCCAAGCTGGTCATCACCGACCTCTTCATCGACGATGAGCCATACGCCAAACTCGACTCTACCCTGCGTGAAGACATCTCACAGGAGACTCCTGCCTACACCCAGCGCATCGAGATTCCATCGAGCGTGAAGAAGTTTGACATCGAGTTTGCACTCCTCACCTACGGCAATGCCAAGAAGAACGTATATGCTTATCGACTAGATGGTTATGACGACGACTGGCAGTATTGCAATGGCGAACTGCACCATGCCACCTTCCAGAACTTGAGTTCGGGCACCTATCGCTTGCACGTGAAAGCCACCGACAGTTATGGTCAGTGGCAGGAGCTGCCATACGCCATCACCATCAAGGTTTTGCCGCCTTGGTATGCCTCACGATGGGCAGGCATGATCTATATCCTGATGCTCATCATGGGACTGTTTGCCGCCTTGCGATGGTACAAAGATCGCTTGAAGACCCGCAACAGCCTGCAGATGGGCGTGATACTCACCAATATCACCCACGAGTTGCTCACCCCTCTCACGGTCATCTCGGCTACCATCTACAAGCTCAAGAGCATGGCTCCGCAATATGAGGAGGACTACTACGTGATGGACAGCAATATCAACCGCACTACCCGACTCCTACGAGAGATACTCGAAGTGAGAAAGTCGCAGGCAGGACAGTTGAAGTTGCTCGTGAGCCGTGGCGACATCGGCTTGTTCGTCAAGAATGCTTGCGAGGGTATCCGTCCGATGGCTGAGCATCAGAAGATTACCATCACAGAAAACTATCCTAAGGGCGATTGCAGCGCATGGTTTGATGCGGATAAGTTGGACAAGATTCTCTATAATCTCTTGTCAAACGCCATCAAGTACAACAATACGGGGGGGCAAATTGCCGTCTCGCTGTCGCTTAACAAGGAGGTGGCATCGATTTCTATCCAAGACCATGGAATCGGCATGTCGAAGAAGAAGTTGAAGCATCTCTACACCCGCTTCTTCGATGGCGATTACCGTCAGCAGAACATGCCGGGCACTGGCATCGGACTATCGTTGACCCACGACCTGGTGAAACTGCACCATGGCGACATCCTCTGCGAGAGCACGGAGGGCAAGGGAACCACCTTCACGGTCAACCTGCCTTATCACAAGGGCGACTACCGTGACACGGAAATAGACACTTCGGGCAGCAGCAGAAAGACCAACGACCTCGCCATCCAGCAAGCCAAGGAGGAGAAGGAACAGACGGAGCACAAGCTCAACCCTATCCACACCTCCATCTTCATCCGCAAAAACTCCAGCAAGATTCTCGTGGTGGAAGACAACGAGGAGTTGTTGGCACTCATGCTCCAGGTGCTCAGCAAGAACTACCATGTGCTCACCGCCAAGAACGGCAAGCAGGCGATGAACATCATCATGAAGGAGAATCTCGACCTCGTGGTGAGCGACGTAATGATGCCGGTGATGGATGGTATCGAACTGACCAAGCGCATCAAGGAAGACAAGAGTTTCTGGCAGTTGCCTGTCATCCTTCTCACTGCCAAGAACAAGGAGGAGGACAAAACGGAGGCTTACAGCATCGGTGCAGACGGATATATCACCAAGCCATTCAAGTTTGAGGAGTTGGAGGTTCGCATCAACGCCATCCTTGACAACCGCAAGAAGGTGATAGAGAAGGTGGAGAGCGAGGTGGCTTTGGCAGCCCAGTCAGCCTCTGTCAAAGGCGGCATGGGCGAAGGTAGCCAGGAGGGTGACAACCAGAAGAAGTCGCACCTCAGCAACCCAGACCAGGCCTTCGTGATGCGTGCCACGGAACTAGTAATCAAGAACATCAGCAATTCGGAATATGGCCGTGACGAGTTTGCCAACGACATGGCGATGGGTAGCTCTACATTATATAATAAGGTGAAGGCGACAACGGGTCAGACCATCGTGGCGTTTATCACCTCCATCCGCATGAAGGAGGCGAAGCGCATCCTGGAGGGCGATCCCGACATCCTCATCAACGACTTGGCTGTAAGGGTCGGCTTCAATACCCCGAAATACTTCTCGAAGTGCTTCAAGAAGGAATTCGGCATCTTCCCGAAGGAATTTGCCGAGCAGATGCAAAGCAAGGGATGAAACTTTATTTCTTCAAGAACTTCTGGGCAGCACGACTGCCATCCTTGGCGATAATCTTCACGACATATACGCCATTGCTGATGCCAGACAGGTTGACAAACTGTGAGCCTTTGCTTTCCGCAACCTTCTGTCCACCCATGCTACACCTTCGCTGAGATTAACTGATGCAGTACCATTACCAGAGCCATCCACATACTTCCAGTCTATCTTGAGCGTTCTGCCACCCGTGCAATAGATATTCGACTGCATCTGAGCCAGAGAAGACAGGGTGAACTCCACATTGGTAGTCTTTGGCAGATAATAAGCACCGTATGAGGCACTTCCGTATTTCTTGCCAGGAGTCGTATTCTCATCAACATACTCCACACTACCCTTTCCACTGGAAGGCTTGCCGTAATATTTAGGCTTCACACCCTCAGCATTGCCACCTGTGATATATTTCTTCACGTTGTCAGCTATCACCTCGTCCTGGAAGAGATAGTCGTTGACCACGGTCTCCACCTGATAGTACTTGCCATCATCGGTATCATCCACAGCCTCATCCTCCAAGGTGCCATCGTTCTTAGGCATCACGAGGGTATAGGCATTGTCATCGCCACCATACTCGTATGGACCATAGTCGGCACTTTTGCCCACGTAAGGGATATTGAGCGTGACAGACCAGTTGTCTGGGGCATTGTCGGAATAGTTGTAATGATTCTTGTGTGCATCCACCGTCTTGAAGTCGGTGATTGGTGTACCTGCATCTATCAACTTGCTGCCAGCTTTCAGTCTGCCGAACTTCAGTGGCAACTCACCGTTTGCCTGACGAGGCCCGATGGCAGTCTCATAGCTTAAGTCCTCATACTCAGAACTATAGTCATTGACTGTCTTTGAGTAGGTAGTGCCAGATGTGCTAGCCTTCTCACCCAAAGGATTGGTATTATCAAGAGTCGTCCAAGTACAGAAGTCGATGTCAGGCTTTTCTGTGAAGGCTGAATTACGTTCCATTTTCTGCGAACCATACGCAAATCCCACACAGTTGCGCAGCACCCAATTACCATAGTCGGGAGCTTCCATATTATACCCATAATTGATACCATTGCCAAAGGAGAGGTCATTGATAAGATAAGAGCCTTCACGATGATGGTTCTAGTCGAATCCCTTCTTCGGATGGAAAGCGGCGATGCAGTTCTTGAACAAATGAGCACCTACGGAAGTGCCTCCCTGCTTGCATCCTCCCATCTTGAAGCCATTGCCATTACCCTTGTCAAAACCATTGTTGAGCACCCTAATGCCAATAGTTGGCACCTATCTTGTGCATGATGCCACGATAGGTGGAAGCCTCAGTCTTATTGGAGCGAGGTTGACCAGAGAAATCGAAGACAGGTCGCTCGGCATCACCGGGATAGGCGAAGACACAGATGCGCTGGTCGGCAGTACCCGTCTGCGTCACGTTGATGGTCTTCGAGAGATGATAGGTTCCACCTCTCACATACAACACGTCACCAGCCTTCAGAGCGGCGAATGCCTTGATAGGGTCGCCGAAAGGTTTGTCGATTGCCATACCGTTGCCGGTACCGCCTGGCGCCAAGTAGTAGTCCTTGGCATCAGCCTGCCATGAGGCAAGCAGACACACCCCGATGAGGGATGTCTTCCACAAAGAGTTTGTTTTCATCTTGAATCAGTAGTTTGTTTTTAAGTCGTATTTCAGTTTGTTTGTTCTTTCTTTCGCTCCATGAGCCTACATACAAAATAGGTTTCTGTTGATACTTGGTTACAAAGATATAGCAAAATCTCCAAACTACCACCATATAGCCTCATCTTTTAAGATTTTATAAACATTGGGTCAGCAAACCTCCCATTTCATCACTTGTCAAGCACTGTATTCGCAAACGTTTTCGTTATTTTTTGCAAATTATATGCAAGTTTTTACGTGTTTTTATCAATTATTAGTAATTTTGCAGCCGCAAAAGATAATATGTAGCCATTTCGGTGGCAGCAGATTTAACAATAAAAGGAAAAATAAAACGTATATATAAACTCTTAAACAAGTAAAAAGATGAAAAGATTTACATCTACAAGACTATTCGCTATCGTATGTATGATAGTGATGGGATTCGTGCAGACTTGGGCAGAAGACAATACGACCGTTATGGTCAAAGCCCCAACCATTACCCCTGGAAGTTGTGAGTATAATGGAACCATCATGCCAGTCATCACTGCTGATGAGGGTTGTTCCATCGTGTATGTAAAAAGCACCAGCAAGCTTTACACAACTGTTGAAGACATCGACAAGAACCAGGGTGTAAAGAAAGAGAATTCTAACAAGGCCACCATTACCGATATTATCAACAAGACTGGTAACCGCTATATCTCTGCGTATGCGACTAAAGATGTAAATGGTCAAACTTACAAGAGTGCAGTTACAAATGTAACTTACACTTACAAAAAGGATGCGAACACAAAGAAAGACATTACCTTGTCTGCAAGTTCTATCAAACTCGATATGGCTAATCAAACTGCGACACAAAACCTCAATATTATTGCTAAAGATGCCAATGGAAAAACCATCAGCGGATTGACATATAGCTTTACCGTATATCCAGAAGGTATTGTTACAGTTGATAGCGATGGAACAGTAACTCCAAAGGCAGCTGGTACAGCTAGTATCAATGTTATTTTTGAGGGAAATGATAATTATAATGCAGCAACCTGTGTTGTTGCCGTGAATGTGACAAGTAATGTATCATCTATAACTAAGATTTTTACAAGTATTGCCGATCTCCGTCACGTCGCACAAGAAAATAACAAGAAAGTTGAGTCTATGGCAATTACTTTTAGTAAAGACAATCCAGCAACAGTCGTAGGTATTTTGACAAAAACAGACACTGATGTAAAAAATGACGATAAGCTTTTAAAATGTTTCTTCGTAGTCGACAATTCAAATAGAGGTCTCTTCATATCAAAATATAACATTAAAAATTACAGTTTGCTTCCTACAGACTTAGCTGTAGGAAGCAAACTTACAGGAACAATAGTAGGCTCATATACCGAAGGTACCAGTGGCATTCCTATGGTCTGGAAAATTAAAGATTCTGCAGAAATTGACAAAAAGAATTATAAAACCGAATTAACAGTCGATCATACAGGAGAAGCTAATGGGGATATTCCTGCATCATATCCATATACTGCAGTAAAAGATGTAAATACAATTTCTAATTTTAGTGAGTCAGAAGGTAATATTGTCACTTCTTCTTATGGAGTATATCTTAATTCCATAGTTAGCGTGCCAGGTGTTATCAAACTTGGCGCTAATAATACATACTACCTAGTCCAAGACGAGCAAACTACAACAGAAGAAGACAATGCCAACAAACGTCTAGTTATCAACACAGACCAAATTGGAGTAAATCTGGCGGATTATGTTAATACATCAGGTGTCTTCGAGGGAGTACTTTTCAAACGTGGCAAACAATACCCTAAACTTGTTGTCCTCAAGAACAACTTCTTCCAAATCAACAAGATTTATCTAGATGAGAACGATGACGAGAAGCGTATCGATGATTTGGTAAATGCAGGCGCATTCGATGACGAAGTAGATGTATATGTTCATCGCACCAAGTTGGTAAATTCTACTGATACTTGGGGGACACTTTGCTTCCCTTTCGACTTGACAAAAGAGGAGTTTAAGACAGCCTTCGGCTGCGATCTTACTGCCTTGGCTGCACCAAAATGGGATGGTGAACAACAAGACAATGGTAGATTGACTAAGATTGGCACTGTCAATGACAACAACCTTGTTTTTGAGAAAGTCAGCAACTTGAATATTACTGAAGGTATGCCATACTTATTCAAGGCATCTGGCGAACAATCAGTCTGCACCAACAACAACATCAAATACAAGAATGATGATGGCACCATCAAAACTCCACAAGATTTGATTAAGGAAGATGAGAGATATTATGCACACATCGGACAGAAGACGATTACCGTCGTACCTCCTCACCAGATTAGAGGCTATATCAACAACAATGTAGTCAATGGCAACTTCTACTTCCGTGGTCTCTATGGTAGCAAGCAATATACTGAAGATAAGAACGGTAACCTCACTACCACCCCTATCTCTGACAGTGGTAGCCAGAAGTATCAGTTCATCAGCACAGCCACAGGCAACTACTTGAAGTATCTCAAATCTGGCAGTACTTCAAAGTTCCCTGGTTTCCGTGCCTACTTCTACTTCCCTGGTTGGAGCGCAGAGGAGAACAACAAGCTGCACTCTCCTACCGATACCAATAACTCCAAGGTATTCCTCTTCGTAGAGGGTAGCACCACAGGCATCAGCGACATCCGCACTGACGAAAACAACAATGACGGTCGCATCTACAACCTAGCAGGTCAAGTAGTTGACGAGTCGTATAAGGGTATCGTCATCAAGAACGGTCGCAAGTACCTTGCCAAGTAAGGGAAGCCTCAGCAAGTTCCCTGCTCATCCTAAGGCAGGGGAAGTTCAAACAATAAATAAAAGAATACAGAACTAGTAAAAGATCATGTAAGATGAAAACATATATCAAACCATATACCTATTGCACACTCCTCACAGAGGAATCTCATATTCTGGCAGGTAGCAATCCTGCGTCAACCAAGCCGAACCAAGCCAACAGCCCGGGAACTGGTGTCTTCGCAGGTGGTAGTTCATCAGAATATACAGGTAGTAGTGATGCCAACGATAACGTCTCAGAGATGTCTAAGCACTACGTCCCATGGACTTCATGGGACGACTTCGACCTCTAAGCCATCCGCATCACAGTAGATAACTTTTCAGAAAAGCAGTATTATATATAACAAGGTGACGGTCGGGACTTCGGTCTCGACCGTTATTTGTTTGGATTTTATCAATATTCAACAACTTATATGTTTAGATTTTAGCATTTTTAGCTATTAATAGCTTGATTATCAGCAAAAAAGCAGTACCTTTGCAACGCTTTACGAAAAAGCAAAGAGAAAAACACTGCAAAACGCAGTGGAAAACAAGGCAAAATATAGACATCACAACACATGATATACCCAGACAACTTCGAACAAAAGATAGGATTCAACGAGATCAGAAACATGCTCCGTGAGCGATGTCTCTCCACACTAGGCAAGGAACAGGTGGAGAAGATGGCATTCAGCGATGATGCCGAACAGGTGAACGAATGGCTCAAGCAAGTGCGTGAGTTCCGTCGCCTCATCCTGGAGGTGGAGGACTTCCCGCTGCAATACTTCTACGATGTACGTGAAAGCATCGTTCGCATCCGCATCGAGAACACTCACCTGGAGGAGAACGAGCTCTTCGACCTCCGACGCTCCCTCTCCACCATCGACTGCATCGTGAAGATACTCAACCATAGCGACGAGGACGAGAGCCACGCCGAGGAAAACGACGGATGGCGCAGGGAGAAGAAATACACCTACCCTAGCCTCCACCTCCTGGCGAAGGACATCGTGACTTTCCCACAAATCGTGCAGCGCATCGACCAGATACTCGACAAGTTTGGCAAGATACGTGACAACGCCACACCCGAACTGCTCCAGATTCGCCGTGAACTCGCCAAGACCGAGGGTAGCATCTCCCGTACCTTATATAGTATATTGCGCTCAGCACAGAGCGAGGGCGTGGTGGAGAAAGACGTCACCCCTACCCTGCGCGACGGCAGACTCGTCATCCCTGTCATCCCTACCCTGAAGAAGAAAATCAAGGGTATCGTACACGATGAGAGCGCTACAGGAAAGACCGTCTTCATCGAACCGACCGAGGTGGTGGAGGCCAACAACCGAGTGCGTGAGCTGGAGGGAGAGGAACGCAAGGAAATCATCCGCATCCTCACCCAGTTTACCAACAAGTTGCGCCCTTTCACCCGTGAGATCATGGACAGCTACCGCTTCCTCGCCAAGATAGACCTCATCCAAGCAAAGCAGAAACTCGCCGAGATACAGAAGGCGATAGAGCCTGAGGTGGAAGACCATCCACACATCGACTGGATACGTGCCATCCACCCCCTCTTGCAACAATCATTGGAGAAGAAGGGCGAGAAGGTGGTACCTCTCGATATCACCCTCACACAAGACAAGCGCATCCTCATCATCTCCGGTCCTAACGCCGGCGGTAAGTCTGTCTGTCTGAAGACCGTGGGTCTCTTGCAGTACATGCTCCAGTGCGGACTCAGCATCCCTGTGAGCGAGCGTTCGAAGACCGGCGTCTTCCAGAACATCATGATAGACATCGGCGACGAACAGAGCTTGGAGAACGACCTGAGTACCTACTCCTCCCACCTGCTCAACATGAAGAACATGATGAAGGCAGCCAACGGCAACACCATCATCCTCATCGATGAGTTTGGTACGGGTACGGAGCCTGGCATCGGTGGAGCCATCGCCGAGGCAGTGCTCGACCGATTCTGCAAGCAGGGGGCATACGGTGTCATCACCACCCACTACCAGAACCTGAAGCACTTCGCCGACAGTCATGAGGGCGTGGCAAACGGAGCAATGCTCTATGACCGCCACGAGATGAAGGCACTCTTCCAGCTCGCCATCGGTCGCCCCGGTTCTTCTTTTGCCATCGAGATCGCCCGCAAGATAGGATTGCCTGAGGAAGTCATCAAGGAGGCTTCCGACATCGTCGGTTCCGAGTACATCCAGAGCGACAAGTACCTGCAGGACATCGTGAGAGACAAGCGATACTGGGAGAACAAGCGACAGAGCATCCATCAGCGTGAGAAGGATATGGAGAAGACCATCTCCAAGTATGAGAGCGACATCGAGGAGATCGAGAAGAGTCGCAAGCAGATTCTCGCCAAGGCGAAGCAGCAAGCCGAGGAACTCCTGAAGGAGAGCAACAAGAAGATAGAGAACGCCATCCGAGAGATCCGTGAGAATCAGGCGGAGAAGGAGGAGACCAAGCGCATCCGCCAGGAGCTCGATGCCTTCAAGCAGGAGATGCAGGAGATAGACACCAAGGAGAACGATGACAAGATAGCTCGCAAGATAGCTCAGATACAGCAGCGCAAGGATCGCCATGCCAAGCGCAAGGCGGAAAAGGCACAAAACCAAGAGAAAGCAGCTGCCGCTCTTCGCAATGCACAGAACAAGTCGCAGACCGACAACAACCGTGAGTTGAAGGCTGGCGACACCGTGCGCATCAAGGGCTTGACCACCGTGGGCAAGATAGAGAGTATCATGGGCGATATGGCTACCGCCGTGTTCGGGGGTATGCGCACCAAGATGCGACTCAACCGACTGGAGCATGCCACCGAGAACACCGAGAAGGACAAGACCGAGGAGCGCAAGGAAAGTCTCGCCTCCTACGGCATCAGCAAGGAGACTCGCAAGACCATCGATGCTCACAAGAGCAATTTCCATCAAGATCTCGATGTACGTGGTATGCGTGGCGACGAGGCTCTCAATGCCGTGCAGCACTTCATCGACGATGCCATCCTCGTGGGAATGCCTCGTGTCCGCATCCTCCATGGCAAGGGAAATGGCATCCTGCGCCAGCTCATCCGTCAATATGTGAGCAGCATCCCTAACGTGACGCACTACGCCGATGAGCATGTGCAGTTCGGCGGAGCCGGCATTACCGTCGTAGATTTCTAAAGAAACGTTAACAAAGCGAAGATTTCTTCCGAAATATTTGGTGGGTTCAAAGGAAAGCGGTACCTTTGCACCCGCTTAAAAGCAATGAGACGGACAAGTCTCATACGACCAGCTCCCTCGGAATCCC
>ULUS01020464.1_pt1 | contig 14264 bp, 7 predicted proteins | sample 1958761 | NCBI WGS metagenome assembly ULUS01 (sample SAMEA4835767, study PRJEB28245) | human gut metagenome | biome: gut microbiome; material: fecal sample | place: Denmark | collected 2008
ACGTGTGTCCTTTATCACTCCAAATGTCGGATGAGCCAAAAATGAATTTGTAGGCGCAAACTGGCCGAAGGTAGCGCAAATAGTTGTACCTTTGCAAAACGAAACGCCTAAATAGAAAACAATACATATAACAACCTAATAAATAACGACTCATGAGAAGACTTTTTCTTTGGTCGGCTGCAACTCTGCTGTCGGCTGCCATGTCGGCACAGACCGTGGCACGTATGGGCAACCTGAAGCCTGAACAGAAGTCGATGGCCGTCAGCCTGAAACTCACTGGCGAGCTCTCGACAGATCGCAACGGCGACTATCGACAAATGCGCGACCTGTGTTTCCAAGTGCGCACCATCGACCTCGGTGAGGCGCAAAGCACGGAAATACCCAAGAACGCGTTCCACTCGCGCCATCAGATCGAGAACATCACCCTGCCAAAGGTTCTGAAAACCATTGGAACGCAGGCCTTCTTCGCTTGCGATAAGTTGCAGGCCATTACCATCCCGGCCACGGTGGAGACCATCGGCGCCGCCGCTTTCTCGGGATGTAAGAGCATCAGCCAACTCACCATCGAGGGCACGCCCACCATCGGCGAGTATGCCTTTGCACGACTGGCGGGACTGAAAACGGTGACGGTGCTTTCGAAGGTGCCGCCCAAGGCTGCCATAACGGCGTTCGACGGTGTGGAGCCGGGATGCGTGAAGCTCATCGTACCGAAGGGTAGCGAGAAGGCGTATAGGAAGGCTGCCGGATGGAGCCGCTTCTACACAGCGCAGAAATGGGCTTGGGAGGTGAGCGACCCCACACAGTGCCTGGCGCCCATGCCGCAGGAGATGAGCCTGATGAAGAGGGCTAAGGCGCTCAACGTGAAGACGGCGTGGAACGTGTATGCGAAGCAGGGCGATGGCGAGAAGCTGGCCAACGAGGTGGAGCAGGCGCGCAACATGCTCAGCGAACGCATCGGAAACATTGTGAACAGTCGTCAGCGCGGCATTGAGATGGTGCTCTCTCTCGACCCCACACTCGACGACGACGAGGCATACACGATCGATGTGGATGCCAACGGGGTGAGCATCAAGGGTAAGACGGCGCGTGGCGTGTTCTGGGGTCTGATGACGCTCGACCAGATATTGCTGGGATCGGGTACGAAGCCTTGTGTGGACGCCATTCCGCACCTCACCATCAAGGATGCGCCGCGTACGCATGTGCGTGAGCTGATGGTGGACCCCGCCCGCACATTCATCCCCCTGGAGGAGCTGAAGGCGTTTATCCCAGAGATGGCGCGCTATAAGCTCAACGCTCTGCACCTGCACCTGGTGGACGACCAGGCGTGGCGCATCGAGATCAAGAAATATCCGCAACTCACGGAGCAGGCGTCGTCGCGCTGGGGACAGGACGACATACAGATGCCTTACAAGGGCTATTACACGCAAGAGCAGATGCGCGACCTCGTGAAGTATGCCGCACGATATCACGTGGAGATTGTTCCCGAGATTGAGATGCCGGGACATGAGGTGGCCGCCATCAGCGTGTTCCCTGAGCTGACGTGCCACCAGCGACAGGTGCCCATCCGCACCACATGCGGCGTGTCGAACGAGTTGCTCTGCCCAGGCAACGAGTTTACCTATGAGTTCCTCGGAAACGTGTTTAAGGAGATTGCCGACATCTTCCCGTCGAAATACATCCACCTCGGTGGCGACGAGGCTGGCAACCCGGCGCTCAACTGCTGGACCGACTGCCCGAAATGTCAGGCGCTGAAGAAGAAACTGGGCATCACCACGACCGACCGGTCAGACAACTGGCAGTTGCAGGGATACCTCTTCGACCGTGTCATCGAACTGCTGCGCGACACGTATCACAAGACGCCCATGTTCTGGTATGAGACCGATTTCAAGAAGATTCAGCCGGGATGCGTCACCTTCGCATGGCGACACGGACTGACCAACAAGGCGCTTGAGGCTGCGGTGGAGAACAACGCGCGCATCATGCTCTGCCCCGGAGAGCACTGCTACTTCGACTATCCCATGGCCAACGGCGACATGCCGGAGGTGAACTGGGGTATGCCCACCACTACGCTCAAGGCTACCTACAGCCTCGACCCTGCCTGGGGACACGACAAGAAGTTTGAGCAGAACAACCTGTTTGGTGTGGCAGGAACGCTGTGGAGCGAGTGCATCACTTCGCCTGAGCGCATCTACTACCAAGCCTACCCACGCGCCATCGCATTGGCTGAGGCAGGATGGAGCCAGCAGGAGAACCGTTCATGGGAGTCGTTCATCAAGCGTCTGGGGGCGCTGGCCAACGACATGATGCGCCGTGGCATAACGTTCTCTATGGAATACTAATCGATCGATAGGATTTTGCCTCATGGATTCCATGTGGCGTAAGGATGAATCCCTAATCGGTCGTTAGATAAGCTCCTCATCGTCTTCCTATTTCGGCCTAATGACAGATTGGGGGTTAACAGCCGATTGGGGGTAACAGAAAGCCCTTTGTTGCAAGGTCATGGATGCAACAAAGGGCTTTTTCATTTCTATACTGTAAGGAGCAGGTGGGGCGGAATGGACCTATAAAACGGATAAGCGCAGGCCCAAGGAGCCGGGGCACCAAGGACAGGGAGCGGCGTTAGGGCGCAACCAACTTTTCGGTAAGGATCAACCGATGGTCCTTGCCTATGGTGGTAGCAAACACATAAAGGCTGCCACCATCCTTGAGCTTCAGCCTTCGGCGAAGGGCATCGGCCGTAAGGGGAAAATGGCGGACGGCGATGTTGGCCTGGCTCACGCCTTGGAACGCCTGGCGCAAATCGCGCTTGTTCATCGAGGTGATGCGAAGGATGCGAAACTGGCGACCGGGGAAATGGGGTACGGCGCCATTCGAAAGATACAGGTGGGCGTCGGAACTGATCTGGGAAACGCCAAACGCCACCGCTATCTCACGGAAACATCCCGCTTTCATGATGCTGCTATTGGGTACAAGCAGGACGCTCGGAGTGGCATCGGGCGAATGTGTAGGGAGTGAAACGTTGTGGAACTCCTCTTCTGGCATGACTCTTGAGGCGTCAGCAGGGCGACCTGAAACGTTTCCTGGAGCGCATGAAGCATCATCGGAGGGACGCAGAGCATCGTCAGAAGCCCGTAAAGCGCCTTCCAAGGGGCGTGAAGCGCCGGAAACACAATAAGTGAACGTCTGCCCGTCATTGACACAAAACACGCGCAGAGGGCGTTTTTCGCGCGTCAAAACGAGAAGAAGTTCCTTGCACTCGTTGGAAACCGACACGACGTGCACCTCTGAGATGTTTTTAAGCTTGCGTACGGCCTCGTGCCAGTCGAGCATGGGTGAGAGCTTGATTACCACAATATCGGCCCGCAGAAGCAAAGTATCGCACAATTCAACAACATCGGGAGTGCAGTCCTCCATGCCAAAGACCTTGCGGCCATAGGTGTCGCGACGGGCTGGATCGAGGTAAATAAGGGTCAGGGGGTGGGAGCAGCCTGTCGTACGTTCGGGTACCAACGGCATCGTTTGCAGGTACGCTACTCCATCGCCAACATGAATTTCCACGTGACCGAGACCCAGTTGTTGAAAGTTATGTTGGGCAATCGGGCACAACGTTTCGTTGCGTTCCACATAGACCGCATGAGCAAAGGCGCGCGCCATCCATGAGAAATCGACACCGAAACCGCCCGTGAGGTCGACCAAAAGGCCATGTACAGCCGCATCAGCGCCAACCAGGCGGGAGGCCAACGAAGCCTTATAGATGGCGGTTGGCTCGCTTGAACACTGCTCCATATTAAGGTGGGGCGGGTATTCCAAACCATCGCATGCAGCCCAAGAGGGCAACTTGCGGCGTGCTGTCTGCCATCCGCTGATCTGGGCCAATGCCCAAGGCATATCTACATCTGGGTTCTTGTCGCCTAAGAATGCAAGGCGATTGACATCGTCTTCTCTATGCAATTGGACAAATTGGAGGGTTGCTTCGTTCTTCATGCTACTTGAATGTTTGGTCCGGCGCGCAATGACATAGGTTCGGATCACAATTATAAATGCTTGGTCCGGCGCGCAATGACGTAGGCTCGGATCACAATTATAAATGCTTGGTCCGGCGCGCAATGACATAGGCTCGGATCACGATTTGTTTGCAAAGGTAGGAAAAACAATTCAGATGGGGTAGGAAAAACAATTCAGATGGAAAACAAAAAGCAAATAGGCTTGCGTTGCTTAGGGGCTTTTCCCACATAATGATGCTTCGTCAACCCGTGCAGCCAACACCTCGACGACAACGAGGTGAGTTTTACCTGCATAATAATGCTTCGTCAGCTGGTTTGGCGACAAGGCGGCCAAACTGGTTGCAGAGTTTTACCCGCATAATGATGCTTCGTCAACGGGTGTCAACCACTTCTGCGAAACAATATTAGGCACTATAAGCATCATACACGTTGCAAATTCATTCAACATGACCTGAACATTATGGGCAAATGCCATCTTAGTAGGCAACCCCATCCACATGCCACACATAGCGCACCTGGGGGCGATAGCTAAATCAAACAAACGTCCGCAATGCGCATGAGAAGAAAGCTATAACAATAAACGCCCACAGGCGAAAGAAAAGTCACCTGTGGGCGTATCGTGTGTGATGGAAAGATCGGATTAGTCGGCGAGCTTAGCCTTGATGTACTCGCGGTTCAGGCGAGCGATGTTGGCGATAGACTCGTTCTTCGGGCACTCAGCCTCACAAGCGCGAGTGTTGGTGCAGTTACCGAAGCCCAGCTCCTCCATCTTGGCAATCATGTTCTTGGCGCGACGTGCAGCCTCGGGACGACCCTGGGGCAGCAGAGCAAACTGGCTAACCTTGCTTGAAACGAACAGCATAGCTGAACCGTTCTTACAAGCGGCTACGCAAGCACCGCAACCGATACATGTAGCGCAGTCCATTGCCTCATCGGCATGGTCCTTGGAAATCAGGATGGCGTTGGCGTCCTGAGCCTGACCCGTGCGAACAGAGGTGTAACCACCAGCAGCGATGATCTTATCGAAAGCTGAACGGTCGACCATGCAGTCCTTGATGACAGGGAAGGCAGCCGAACGCCAAGGCTCAACGGTGATAACGTCGCCGTCGTGGAAACGACGCATGTAGAGCTGGCAAGTAGTGGCTCCCTGAGCGGGACCGTGGGGGTTACCGTTGATGTAGAGCGAGCACATGCCGCAGATACCCTCGCGACAGTCGTGGTCGAAGACGAACGGCTCCTTGTCCTGCTCGATGAGCTGCTCGTTGAGAATGTCGAGCATCTCCAGGAATGAAGTATCACCGGGGATGTCCTTCATCTCAAAGGTGTCGAAATGGCCTTCGGCAGTAGGGCCGTTCTGGCGCCACACCTTAAGTGTGAATGATATATTCTGATCCATTTGAATTGTTCTGAAGTTAAATAATGTTTCTGCTTTTCCTCGCGTCTCCTTATATAAGAAGACAAGGGGTGACTACGACTTATAGTTACGGGTCTGAACCTTAATATACTCGTAGTTGAGCGGCTCCTTGTGCAAGACAGGGGCTGTATCGTCGTCCTTCTGGTACTCCCAGCAAGCAACATACATGAACTCCTCGTCATTACGCTTAGCCTCGCCTTCCTCGGTCTGGCTCTCCTCACGGAAATGACCACCGCAGCTCTCGTTACGCTCAAGGGCATCGTAAGCGATCAGCTCACCCATGAGGATGAAGTCGCGCAAGTGGATAGCCTTGTCGAGCTCAACGTTCAAGCCCTCCTTAGAGCCAGGAATGCGAACGCAGGTGTCGAACTGCTCACGAACCTCCTTCAGCTTCTTAAGAGCAGACTTCAAGCCTTCGGCGTTACGAGCCATACCCACCTGGTTCCACAGAATCTTATAAAGCTCCTTGTGGATGGTGTCGACGCTCACGAGCTTGCTCTTGTCGGCCTGCTTGTGCTGGATGTCGTAGATGCGATCCATCTCGGCCTGTACCTTCTTCTCAGCCTCCTCAAACTCGGGCAGGTTGGTGGTGAAGCGAGGAACAGTGATCTGGTCGGCCAGGTAGTTCTGCATGGTGTAAGGAATCACGAAGTAACCATCGCTCAGACCCTGCATCAAGGCAGAGGCTCCCAGACGGTTGGCACCGTGGTCGGAGAAGTTGCACTCACCAAGGGCGAACAGACCCTTGACGCTGGTCTGCAACTCATAGTCGACCCAAAGACCACCCATCGTGTAGTGGATAGCGGGGAAGATCATCATCGGGTTATCGTGAGGATCAACGTCGGTAATCTCCTGATACATGTCGAAGAGGTTGCCATAACGCTCGTCAACACGCTTGCGGCCAAGGCGCTGGAAAGCGTCTGAGAAGTCGAGGAACACAGCCAGACCGGTGTTGTTCACGCCGAAGCCATGGTCGGTACGCTCCTTAGCGGCACGTGAGGCCACGTCACGGGGAACAAGGTTACCGAAGGCGGGATAGCGGCGCTCCAAGTAGTAGTCGCGATCCTCCTCGGGAATGTCGCGGCCCTTGATCTCACCACGCTGCAGGCGCTTAGCGTCCTCAAGCTTCTTGGGAACCCAGATACGACCGTCGTTACGCAGAGACTCAGACATAAGGGTCAACTTAGACTGCTTGTCGCCATGGACGGGGATACAGGTGGGGTGAATCTGAACGAAGCAAGGGTTAGCAAAGTAAGCACCCTTACGGTATGCCTGGATAGCAGCTGTGCAGTTGCAACCCATAGCGTTGGTAGAAAGGAAGTAAGCATTGCCATAACCACCGGTAGCCAAGCAAACGGCGTGAGCTGCATAGCGCTCGAGCTTACCGCTGACAAGGTCCTTGGCGATGACGCCACGGCAACGACCATCGATGATCACAACATCCTCAACCTCTGTACGAGTGTGGAGCTCCACGGTGCCATTGTTCACCTCTTTCATCAATGAACTGTAGGCGCCGAGCAGCAACTGCTGACCGGTCTGGCCCTTGGCGTAGAACGTACGGCTCACCTGCACACCACCGAACGAACGGTTGGCAAGCATGCCACCATACTCACGGGCGAAAGGAACACCCTGAGCGACACACTGGTCGATGATGGAGGCGCTCACCTCTGCCAAACGATACACGTTGGCCTCGCGGGCACGGTAGTCACCACCCTTGATCGTGTCGTAGAACAGACGGTACACAGCGTCGCCATCGTTCTGGTAGTTCTTGGCGGCGTTGATACCACCCTGAGCGGCGATAGAGTGTGCACGACGGGGACTGTCCTGGATGCAGAAATTGATAACATGGAAGCCCATCTCGCCGAGAGAGGCGGCGGCGCTGGCACCTGCCAGACCGGTACCTACGACGATGATGTCGAGCTTACGTTTGTTAGCCGGGTTAACCAGCTTTTGGTGGGCTTTATAGTTGGTCCATTTCTCGGCCAAGGGGCCCGCTGGAATCTTAGAATCTATTTGTGACATAATGATTTGAATTTATTATTAACACATACTTGGAGCGAAGCCAAGCCAGAAGCTCAGCACGAGAATGGCAAACACGCCCAGGAGAACGGTGACGTAAACAACGCCAATGGCCTGCCAACGCTTCAACCAAATCTTACCGCTCCAGCCCAGGGTCTGCATAGATGACCAGAAACCGTGAGTCAGGTGGAACCACAGAGCAACAATCCAAACGAGGTAAAGCACGGAGTAGACCGGGCAAGAGAACACCTCCTTGATCCAGCCAAAGCCATCAGCGGCGCCAATGGCGTTCTGCGCACCCGTGAACTCAGCGAGCATCATGTGTGCCCAGAAGTTGTAAAGGTGAAGAAGAAGACCGATGGCGATGATGATGCCGAGCACCAACATGTTCTGAGAGGCCCAAGACACCTCAGGACGACGGTTAGAAACTGCGTAGCGCTGATCACCACGAGCACGGCGGTTCTGAGCCGTGAGGATGAAAGCATACACGATGTGGCAGCAGGCAAGGAATGCCAAGCCAAGCGTGCCGACAACTGCATACCAGTTTGCACCCAAGAACTCGCAGACGGCGTTGTATGCGTCTCCAGAGAAGAACGCAGCAACATTCATCGCACAGTGGAAGGTAAGGAAGAGAACGAGGCAGATGCCAGTGAGCGACATCACCACTTTCCTACCAATTGGAGAATTGATTAACCACATAAATGATTGATTTTTAATTATTTGAATGTTAGATTTAATTCCAATCTGATTAGATTTTATAGGACCATTCCTAAGGGCTGGGGGGTCCTCCGAGGCACGCCATACCTTATATTAGGTATTCGAGAGTCTCTTAATGAGTGCAAAAATACTATATTTTAATGATTAATCAAAGTAAAACGAATAAAAAATCGAATTTATTTCTTACTTTTGCCGAAAAGACTAAAACATGGATTTTAAATACGATGTGATAGTGATTGGTGGAGGCCACGCGGGCTGCGAAGCGGCGTGCGCGTCGGCAAACATCGGAGCCAGGACGCTGCTCGTCACCATGGACATGAACAAGATTGCGCAAATGAGTTGCAACCCTGCCGTGGGAGGCATTGCCAAAGGTCAAATCGTGAGGGAGATCGACGCCCTTGGCGGACAGATGGCCCTCGTCACCGACGCCACCGCTATCCAATTCAGGATGCTCAACAAAGGCAAAGGACCGGCCGTGTGGTCGCCCCGTGCCCAGTGTGACAGAGAAAAGTTTATATGGGAATGGCGACGCGTCATCGACCGCACACCGAACCTCGACATCTGGCAAGACCAAGCCGAGGAGCTCATAGTGGAGAACGGACAGGCCGTCGGTGTGAAGACGATATGGGGCGTGGAGATACGCGCCAAGGCAGTCGTCATCACCGCAGGCACATTCCTCAATGGATTGATGCACATCGGGAACCACAAGGTTCCGGGTGGCAGGTGCGCAGAACCTGCAACCTACCACCTTACGGAAAGCATCACCCGATGGGGCATTAGGTCCGAACGGATGAAAACCGGAACGCCCGTGCGCCTCGACAAGCGCTCCATCCACTTTGAGGACACGGAAGTGCAGCCCGGCGACGAGGGCAACCAGCAGTTCTCATACATGGCTCCCCACCGACGGCTCAAGCAACTCCCGTGCTGGACATGCTACACCAACAGCCGCGTGCACGACATCCTCAAGGCCGACATTGCCAACTCCCCACTCTACAACGGACAGATACAATCGACAGGCCCACGCTATTGTCCGTCGATCGAAACCAAACTTGTCACCTTCCCCGACCGCGACCAACACCCGCTGTTCATCGAGCCCGAGGGTGAGGACACGAACGAGATTTACCTCAACGGCTTTTCATCGTCTATGCCCATGGAGACGCAACTGCGCGCCCTCCATGAGATACCGGCGCTTAGGGAAGCAAAAATCTATCGACCGGGCTACGCCATCGAATACGACTACTTTGACCCCACGCAACTCAACCACTCGCTGGAATCGAAGGTGATCGAAGGCTTATACTTCGCTGGGCAAGTCAACGGAACCACAGGTTACGAAGAGGCCGGAGGCCAAGGACTGGTGGCAGGCGTCAACGCCGCGTTGAAATGTACGGGCAGCGAACCGCTCGTCATGGGACGCGACGAGAGCTACATCGGCGTGCTCATCGACGACCTAACGACCAAGGGCGTTGACGAGCCCTATCGCATGTTCACCTCTCGCGCCGAGTATCGCATCCTTCTCCGACAGGACGACGCCGACGCGCGACTGACCGAGAAGGCATACCAACTCGGCCTGGCCAAGCGAGAGCGACTGGACTGGTGGTTGGAGAAGAAAGAGAACATCAGGAAGATCATCGAGTTCTGCGACCAAACCTCCGTGAAGCCCAAAGACATCAATAGCGCTTTGGAGGCCATCGGCACCACCCCACTCCGCATGGGATGCAAAATATCCGACCTTATTGGACGACCGCAGGTAAGCATCAAGCAACTGGCAGAAATCATCCCAGAACTAAAGGAAGCCCTTGATACGCCACAGAACCGAAAGGAAGAAATTGCCGAAGCAGCCGAGATACGCATCAAGTACAAAGGTTACATCGAACGAGAGAAAATCGTTGCCGACAAGATGCACCGCTTGGAAGACATCCGCATCAAAGGAAGGTTCAAATACAGCGAGCTCCATGAGATTTCCACGGAAGGCCGGCAGAAACTGGAGCACATCGATCCCGACACATTGGGGCAGGCAAGTCGCATTCCCGGCGTTTCCCCAAGCGACATCAACGTGATGCTTGTGCTACTTGGGCGCTAAATGTTTCACGTGAAACACGAATACGGATAAACCACTAAGAATTAAACAATTAGACATAAAGTAAAACGTTAAACATGAACAATCAATTCCTATTAAACAACTTGCGTTGCATCCCTGATTGGCCGATTAAAGGCGTTAATTTCCGCGATGTGACGACACTGTTTAAGAGTGCAGAGTGCATTAGAATCATTACGGATGAGCTCTACGATCTTTATAAGGACAAAGGCATCACGAAGATCGTGGGCATTGAGAGCCGCGGTTTTGTGATGAGTTCGGCCGCAGCCATTCGTTTGGGCGCAGGAATCGTGCTTTGCCGCAAACCAGGCAAGTTGCCTTGCGAGACCATCCAGATGAGTTACGCCAAGGAGTACGGCATCGACACCATCGAGATTCACAAGGATTCGATCACCGAAGACGACGTGATTCTTCTCCACGACGACCTTTTAGCCACGGGCGGCACGATGAAAGCGGCATGCGATTTGGTTCGCAAGTTCCATCCCAAAAAGGTTTATTGCAACTTCATCATTGAACTTCAGTCGGAGTTTCCGAATGCTCGCGACATCTTCGACGATGACATCGAAGTAACAAGCCTCCTTAAGTTCTAAGGTCTTCCCAGAGATTTCGCAAGACACATCCGGTCGAGCCCGAATAACTGGAACCATCTTTTTGATTCAGGAAAAACACATCCCACATCACAACTGGGCAACGCCCACCATATTCCCCAGGCACATTCCCATAACAAGGAACATGCCTGGGGATTTTGTTTGCGCACAAACGATTGGTTGGACCCATTGGAGAAAATCATAGACAAAGAGCTACAAAGGTCAGAATCGCACCATCGGCGCCATTCCTATAAAGGAAAGGAGCCAATCCATACCCATCACAAGGAATGGCCATGCTCACAGGTGCAACATAACAAAACAAGCCGAGCGGAAATGCGACACACCGTTAAAAGAACGTTTTCCACAAGAGAAACGCCAAGAACACATCTGATACATTCGGAGAATCAGAACCTTTTGGATGTGCTTAGCGGAACTATCGGCATCATTTAGGCCATCTTTCCAATCTTACCAAGTAACGCCTTTTATCACCAACCAATATCTTTCGTTTTTATAAGGGCGCACACAACTGCAACGCTTACATGCGGACACCATAGCGATGCGCTCGCCTCAGAGGTTCCAAAAGGCTCAGACAACAAAAAGAGAAATAACGACGAAACGTTTATCTCTTACGAAAACGCTCTTGACGCCCATAAAATTGGGGCAACGTACAGGAAGAGCACTCTATAACCAACGACAAAGAAGCATATGGAACATTTCGCCTAAGAAAGACAGGTAAGAGTTTCATGAAAGAGAAGGGTAAAATGTTGGCGCATGAATAAGACGCAATGGCAAACCAACAACGCTTTTACTTGAAAAGAAGAAAAGGAACGAACGCTTCAAAAATAAAAGCTTTGAATTATTGTCAAGCCCCCATATTTTTCTTAAATTTGCAATGCGATTTCCTCAGGAAAAAGGAAAGAACAGGCAAGAGAAAACAAGCATTGGGAAAACGGCGAGTGGCGCAATCCAAAAGGCGAAAGTACCACACACGACGTGGCCACACGTCATCCTAAGTAACAAACTATCCATATTGAGGATTTACGATGCTCCTACAAAAAAGTTGCGATAAGCCAAAGAAGGATTAAAACAGCTCCTATGAAAGGGCTGTTAAATACCGGAGAAGGATTTACGATTTGGCTGTGAAGGTTAAGCGCAGCACCCGAGAAGCATCGTAGCCTCGCCCGAGAATCGCCAAGGTTGAACTGACGAAAGGTCTACGGAATTCTATCCAAAGGTTAGGGGAAGCCAGGGCTGAAGCACACCTAATACGGATAGAGCACACCACAAAGGCTGTCCGAAAGCCTACGTATCACAAACATAGGGCACACCTCTCGCAAGCGCTGGTCTAAAAGAAGGCGACACCAAAGAGCACCTCTCGCAAGCGCTGGTCTAAGAGAAGGCAAAACAAGCGGTCTCAGAAGGCAAGCGAAGGGTTCCAAGGACATTCCGTTGACACATGAAAAAGTATTGGCGGTCACTCCAAAGAACACAAGCGGCGGCACAGGAAGCACTAACAAGTGTAACGCATCATTTGAACAGGGGTAGAAAGCCTACCTCATCGCCCAGGCAAGCGCCCTGGCCTTTGTGTCTGTAAGTCCTACCCGCACCACAGTAAAGCACACGCCAAAAGGTTTAACTGCAACCTTATGAGGCAGTTAACAAGTGGGATAAAGAAGGTAACTGTCGATATGTTTCACGTGAAACAAGATTACCCGAAACACCAATAGATAAAGGGCAAACGAAGATGACAAAAGAAGAAAACGAAGCTCGATTGGCATACCTCAAGAACATCGTGTTGAACATGCCACAGAAACCGGGCAGCTACCAGTATTACGACAAGCGCAGGGAGCCGGGAGAGAACCCAGACCCCGCACATATCATATACGTAGGAAAAGCCAAGCACCTCAAAAACCGCGTGTCGAGCTACTTCCACAAGGAGGTGGACCGATACAAGACGAAGGTGCTTGTGTCGAAGATCCAAGACATCACCTACACGGTTGTTAACACCGAAGAGGATGCCTTGCTGCTCGAGAACGCCCTTATCAAACGCTACAATCCACGTTACAATGTGTTGCTAAAGGATGGCAAGACCTACCCAAGCATCTGTGTCACAAACGAGTTTTTCCCCCGCATTTTCAAGACGCGTACCATCAACAAAAAGACTGGCACATACTTCGGCCCCTACCCCCATATCACGGCCATGTACAACGTGCTCGACCTCATCAACAAGGTGTTCAAACCCCGTCGTTGCCACCAGCCCATCACACGCGAGGGAGTGGCCCTTGGGCGCTACAAGACCTGTCTCGAATACCACCTCCACAACTGCGAAGGATGCTGCATAGGCAAGCAATCGTGGGACGAATATCAGGAGAACATACGCGAAGCCAAGGAGGTTCTCAAGGGCAACACACGCGAACTGTCGCAACATCTCTATGAGGAGATGATGGCGGCCGCCAAAGACCTGAGGTTTGAGGAAGCCAACGCCCTGAAAATACGCTATCAACTGTTGCAGGAATTTGTGGCGAAGAGTGAGGTGGTAAGCCACACCATCAACGACGTGGACGTGTTTACCATCATCGACGACGACCATCGTAACAATGCGTATATCAACTACATACACGTCAAGAACGGCACCATCAACCAGAGTTTCACCTACGAATATCGACGAAAGCTCGACGAGAGCGACGAGGACCTGCTGATGCTCGCCATCCCCGAGATTCGTGAGCGTTTCGCATCGAAAGCCAAAGAGGTCATCGTTCCCTTCGAGATGGAGTGGCAACTGCCTGATGCTGCGTTCTTTGTGCCACAACGGGGCGACAAAAAGCACCTCCTGGAACTCTCTGAGATGAATGGCAAACAGTATAAGTTCGACCGCCTGAAACAGGCCGAAAAACTCAACCCCGAACAGAAGCAAACACGTCTGATGAAGGAGTTGCAGACCAAATTGGGCTTGGATAAATTGCCCTATCAGATAGAGTGCTTCGACAACTCCAACATCTCAGGCACCGACGCCGTGGCGGGATGCATCGTCTACAAGGGCATGAAACCCTCACGCAAGGACTACCGCAAATACAACATCAAGACCGTAGTGGGGCCCGACGACTACGCCTCCATGCAGGAGGTGGTACGCCGCCGTTACACACGCATGCAAGCCGAGGGCACACCCCTGCCCGACCTCATCATTACCGATGGCGGACGAGGGCAAATGGAGGTGGTGCGCGAAGTGGTTGAAGACGAGCTCCACCTTCACATTCCGATAGCCGGACTGGCCAAAGACGACCGCCACCGCACCAACGAACTGCTCTTCGGTTTCCCTCCCGTGGTGGTGGGATTAAAGGCCGACAGCGAACTGTTCCGTGTCCTCACGCAAATCCAGGATGAGGTACACCGCTACGCCATCACCTTCCACCGCGACAAGCGGTCCAAGC
>ULUS01002852.1_pt1 | contig 14169 bp, 8 predicted proteins | sample 1958761 | NCBI WGS metagenome assembly ULUS01 (sample SAMEA4835767, study PRJEB28245) | human gut metagenome | biome: gut microbiome; material: fecal sample | place: Denmark | collected 2008
TGGAGCAGAACATCTTCAACCAGCTTGCCAAAGAACATCATGATGAAATCATGAACTTCCGCCGCAACCGCGACCGTGAAGGCCTGATGAAACTCCAGGACGAACTGGTGGATGAAACCAAGAAGCGCTGCAAGGAGCAGGGCTATCCTAAGTTTACCGAGGAGCAGCAGAAGGCTTATACAGAAATAGGCGGAACACCTTTCCTCGATAATCAATACACCGTTTTCGGTGAAGTGGAGGAAGGACTTGACATCGTAGAGAAGATTCAGAACTGCGAAACATTGCGTGGCGATCGCCCAAAAGAGGATGTTTCTATGCAGATTTCAGTCATCGAAGAATAAGAAATCTCCATAACGCTCCGCCGGACGGTAAATCCGGCGGAACGCCTAATAAAAACCTAAACAAATATTATATAAGTAATAACAACTATTCATTCGTATTACACAAAAAGACAAATCAATATGGAAAAATGAAAAGCAAAATGGTAAAGAGTATCATGATGCTCTTAGCATTGGCTAGTTCTAACTACAGCTATGCTTCGTCATTTTTTATTCCGCCTTCGTCATTCTATCCGCAATATACATACCTGCCAGAATGCAGCAGGCACCTGCCAGGAAGTAAGGAGTAATCTTTTCGTCTAATACCAGAGAGGCGAAAATCATAGTGGTGATAGGGTTGAAATAAACCCAGTTGGTAGCTTTCACGGCTCCCAGCTTAGAGATACACCAGTTCCAGGTAAGGAAACATATCATGGATGCCAAACACCCCAGGAACAGGAGATTCCCCACCACCTGAGGCTTCATAAACACATCCCATGCCGGCCAACCAGGGATGATAAGATAATAAGGCAAGATAGTAAGCACACCATAGAAGAAGACCTTGCGGGTAATAAAAGCTGCGCCATAATCGCCCGACACCGATTTCATCAGGAGCGAATAGACAGCCCAGCACATACATGCCGTAAACGCCAAGGCATCGCCTACAGGCGACAGATGCAGCACGAATCTGCCATTCAGCACCACGATAATCATACCTACAAAAGCAAGCAGAGAGCCCAACAACTGTATCATGTTGATACGCGAAGAATGGCGATAAACCAGACGTACCAGCAAGGTAGCAAAGAGCGGACAGGAGCATACGATGAGCGAAGTATTGGTTGTTGTGGTATAATTCATCGCCTCGTTCTCGCTCAGGAAATAGAGTGAACCGCCCGTAATACCCAGCATCGCCATTTTAAACTCATCTTTCCAGCTATCAGCAAACATCCGCTTATGATTCACCATCAGCATCATCATGTATGCGATACTGAAACGGAGCGTAAAGATCTGTGCTGGCGAAAGTCCGTTCAGCATCAGTAACTTGGTAGATACAAAGGTGGTTCCCCAGATGGCTACGGTGATAAAAGCCACAAGATGATATAATAAATTACTATTATTCTGTTTCATTCTATTTTCCTGATTTTTGAAATTATGCTGCAAAATTATAACTTTTATTCGAAATGAGCAAATTGTAAGCAAGAAAAGCAGAAAAAGACAATAAAAAGAGCGAAATTGGAACAAAAGAAAAAGGTCTTAGGAGTAAGTGCAGATACGACTTATCCTGAGACCTTATTATTTATATAGTTTAAAAAATCAAGCCTTATTTTTTCTGGAATACTCTCACGTAATCCACCTCCATCTGAACAGGGAGGGCGCTTTCGTCAACACCCTTCATGCCGCCCCAATCACCGCCCCAAGCCAGGTTGAGGATAACATAGAATGGTTTATTGAAAGGCCATGAACCCACATCATTTTTACCGTCATTGTTGAAATTGAGCAGTTCCTTACCATCCACATAGGTCTTGATATAATCAGGAGTCCACTCCAGGCGATAAACGTGGAAACCGTCTTCAGCACCCGCAGTCAGACGCTCCTTGGTAATCTGGGTTCCCATCACGTGATTAAACTTCTCTGTATGGAGCGAAGAAGAAGTATAGTTAGGATTAACGCCTACCTCTTCCATAATATCAATCTCGCCACATTTAGGCCAAGGATTTGCTCCGAAATCATTGTTGCAAGGCATCATCCAGAAAGCAGGCCATGTACCTTTACCTTTAGGCAATTTGATGCGAGCTTCGAAGATACCGTAAAGCCAGCCCTGGGTTTCGTGAGCATATACTCGACCCGAATAAATCTTGCCGTTGCTGCCCTTGAAACAGTTGATATAAAGCCGGTTATATGCAATTTCTGTTACACGCTTACCATCAGCAGAGCCGTTCGCATAATTCTGAAGTTCATTATTCACCCAGCCCGACTTCTGCACCTCATGACGCCAGTCGGTACTATTCAACTCAGAGCCTTCATTAAACTCATCATTCCAGACCAGTTTGTACCCCTCAGGAATCACCATTTCGCCCCCTTCAATAGGAGTAACAGTCTTGCCTGCCTGAGTCACATTTATGCTCACCTGCTTGCTGCCAGTCTTCACGTTGATGCCACCATTACGAGCCTCCTTGCCTATGTTTTCGTCCACGGTTACGGAAATGATGCCCGTAGCCTTGTCGGTGTTCGAGGCATTCACTTTCACCCAGCTGTTACTGTTTTCGTCGGCAGTTGCTGTCCATCCCCCAGTCGAAGACGTCACTGCTACCGTGTACGTGCCGCCATTGGCAGGTGCCTCTATGCTCGTTTGAGAGCAAGAGAGCGTCATGTCATCTGTACGACCTCCATCATCCGATGAACTATTGCTGCATGAGAGCAGGCAAAGAGACATCAAGAGGGCAAACAATTTAAATTTTCCCATATCAATAATTTAATTTTAATGATATTCTATTTTAGATTCAACACTTCCATGTCTCCCCATTGCGGTATTGTTTTGGTCACCATACCTGGTTGTGATTGAAGAAACTAAATAATATGAACCTTCTTCCAATAAGAATGTTTCTGACCGTGAAACATTCATAGTGCCTTCAGATGTCCACATTTCTTTATCTCTCATATCTATCTTTTTAATGACCTTATATCCATATTCTTCATCCCCTTCAACAATTGCAGTATATGTACCATCGGCTGCTCTCAATTCTGCCCATGTATTCAATGCATGATTAACCTTACTAGTTAAAGTAATAGGGGTAGTAGTTCCCAACATAAAACTAATCATTTTAATTCCTTCACCAGAATACCCATTAACTGTTACCAAATCATGCTTTGGTCGCCATTTTGCATAAAACGTTTTGTTACCAGTAATAGGCCTATCATAGCTATATGGAGTATATTGATTTAAGACATGATGCCATCCTTGAAAAACATAGCCTTCCTTTTGAGGAATTGACTCACGTGAGAGATAATATTTTCTTTGTTGACGAACGACTAACTCTGAGAAATCATCCCCATCAACAAAACGAATTTTAAAAGAATATGGCCACAAAGTAGCTAATGTTATTTTATCATAATACCTTATTCCATTCCAAGATTTTCCACATGTACTTGAATTCATATATGAATTTTCATCTGATTCAGGAGTGCCAGGAACGAGATTCATTCCATACTTAGTATCTTCCCCATTTTTCTTGCAATCAGAATGGCGCAATCCCAAGTTGTGTCCAAGCTCATGCATCAACAAAAAGACCTTTTGACTATGCGACAAATAACTATCTATGTCCTTATAAAAACCAGAATTGATATAAACAAAATTTCCCGGTTTGTCTGAAGAAGAAGGGAACACTCCTTGTGCACAAACATTAGCATACGGTAGATATTTCTTGGTCAGCAATATATCTGGCGAAGAATCAACATACACAAAGTCAAGCCCTGCATATTCATGATAAATATCAGTTACTTCTTTTAGAGCTTCTGTCCAGCCAGAAGTCTGCGAGATTGCTTTATCATCAATTGCTATACGGATTACAGAACTGTCAGAAACATAAAAATTAGAAGTAAATTGACGCGTCGAAAGATGATGATTCAGAGCATCTTTATCTACAAGTACATCATTTTCTACTTGATAATATTTCCCAACATCAACAATGTCAAGAGTATCAAAACCCATTGACAAAAGTTTCGCTTTTGCAACATCTAGAATAGTTTTATCAGCATTGTTAGATGAAGTCAAAATACCATCTTGCTCTTCTTGGAAGTTACAAGAAGAATAAAACAGCATAAAAACTAAAGAAAACAATATCAAAGACGATATTTGTTTTACGTCATTTCGTCTATTTTTTTTCATTGCTTACAAAGATTAAGATTTTGATTATTATAGAAAGTTCAAGATGATATAAATGTGAGTCTACTACTAATAATAGACTCACAAATATAAACATTCAATATTACTTCTTTACCTTCTCAAGGTAAATCTTACCAACAGAAATTTCAGTATTGGCAGCATTACCTCCGAAGTCGAATACCAAACTCAAAGTGTGGGCATCGTTCTTTGGTAAAACTACACCTTCCTTCTTGAAGACATAATCTTCGCCTGCTGTTAGTTTCACACGATCAGCGAAGAAGAAGTTATCGTCGTGCTTTTTGATAGTTTCTCCAGCCTCATTCTTTTCATCAGTCTCTGTCAACTTAACGGTTACACCAGGATGATTCTCACTAGAGTTGAGCACACAATAGAAATTGTAAGTATCACTCAAAGATGCTGTCAAATCTGTCTCGAAAGCCATCTGAGATTGCCACTGATCAGATGTTGCAGCAGGCAACTCTACAGTATAGAGTCCATCCTTATAAGTAAACTTAGGATTGTCAATCTGAGCCCAACCCGGAGCATAGAAAAATGATGCAGGCTCTATGCCCATGAATGGCTTCCATAAATTGTTTTCAGAATTATAATCCCAATCAACTATAGCCTCTGGAGCATCAGGATTGTCTGGCTTGTCTTCTGTGCTTGTAAGGATGAAATGCCAAGCTATAGCCCCAGGAACATCGAAAACCAATTCCAGTTTGGTGGCAGTGATACTCTCGATGCGATACTTACCATTATTATACTGCGAGTCGTCAGAAATATAAGGGAAGTAAGATTGCGCTCCCAAAACGATGTAGTTGGCCTGTACCTCTTCATTTGCACCTTCTGGTGTGTAGAAATCAGACTCTAAAGTGAATGATGTTTCATTTTTCTGCACATCAGTATCGAAGTCTTCAGCAGCACCTGTTCCCCAAATGGTTGTACCCTTGTTTACATACATTTTGCCATCTTCACCTGGATTATAGCTATAACGACCTCCTGTCTCGCCACCCATAGTAAAGATGATTCGGTCGTCATAGACTCCGAAATCTTTCTTGTCGTTAGCTGCAGCCGACCACCATGCAGTACCGGCAGAACCTGAAGGACCACAACCTAGGTGTCCAGCAGCCCTACGGTCGATACGCCATACCTTAGGTTTTTCAGCTGTACCACAGAGTTTAGAAGTTACAGCACTCCAATCAACCTGTGACTTGGTGAAAGTAACAGTCTTGCTCACCTCATCAGAACTTATACCATTTCGATTGCCAAGACGCAAAGAGATGGTATAAGTACCTGCGCCGACAAACTGCTTGCTCAATGTAGGCAATGTGGAATAAATTGACTGCTTCTCGCCCTTGGCATTATTCCAATAGATATACCAGAGAGGATATTTACCCTTCAAGTCACTAACAGAAGCTGTAACAGTATTCGTTTCCTCGTCCACCTGCCAATCTACATTCACTCCTTCCATTGTAGGAATTTGACTCTTGTCTGCTCCCGAAAACTCCTCGGCAGAACAAGCACCTAGCATGAGCACAGCTATGAGGGCGAGCGACATATTTAAAAATATCTTTTTCATATTGTCGAAATCTTAAAGTTAATATTTTATTAGGGGGTAGAGGGAACTATTGTTCCTCTACCTTAATAAGTTTTAATAATCGTTCTGAACCAAAGCAGGGTCGGAATCAAGCTCTGCCTGAGCGATAGGAATATACTTCTTTGATTCTGTCCAAGAATTTGTACGATAACCATACTTATCTGGAGTCAAGACGCTGGCAGCCTTACCACTGCGAACCAAGTCGAAGTAACGCTTACCCTCGCCAACAAACTCCAAGTGACGTTCCTCGATAACATCGTCAACAGTCACACTGGTCTTTTGTGCAACGCCAGCACGATTACGGATTTTATTCACATAATCCTTTGCCAAATTAGCATCGCCACCTGTCTCAAGCAACAACTCGGCTGCATTCAAGTAAGCTTCGGCTACACGATAGAAACGATAGTTGTTGTTATAGTTCAGATTGGCATCGAAACCTGCATCGGCATTGTTCTCAGTAAAAGGACGGTACTTAGCCAACCAAAGACCAGTATCTTGATAGCGCTTATGATAATGCGTATCATCAGCATCACCATCAGTACCCATTCCACGACAATCCCAACAAGTTGCTGCACGACGAGTGTCATTGTCAGAGTACAAGTCGTATGTTTCCTGTCTTACAGGCAAGAAGCCCCAACCATCGCTGGCTTGCTTCACCCAGCCATCACCACCTGGCCATGCATTAGGTGAAATCAAAGTAGGAAGAATTGTGCCACCGATAGCCAATGGAGAACTCCAACCACGCTCGTTGTTACCATCCTCGTAGTTGATTTCCCAAATTGACTCCTTGCACCATTCACCACTTTCCTTCCAAATGTCGGCGAAATTATCCATCAATCCATATTCGCTCTTGTCGTTGATAATCTCTTGCATATATTGCAATGCCTTTGGATAGCGGGTCTTATCGTTTTGGTACATTACCATTTCGGCATACATCATGTAGCACATCGCCTGAGACATACGACCGCTGTTCTTGTCATCCCAACGCATAGGCAAAACCTTAGAGTCAATGACTGCCTCAAGCTCGGTAATGAGATTATTATACACCTCGTCTGCCTTCAACTGAGGAGCTGTATATGGAATGCTCAAATTCTCAAGATAGAAAGGGATATTTCCGAAGTAATGCCACAAGTTGTTGTAGAAATATACTCGGAGGGCACGTCCCTGCATCTCATAGGAAGCCTTATTTTCTGCGGTGAGATTACCCGCAGCCCAAGGAATATACTTCAAGAGGTCGTTGCAACGCTTGATGCCAGAGTAATCAACTGTCCAAAGTGAACTCAATGTGTTGCTAGCATTCGCCTCAAAGTTAAACAGCATATGCCACTGTTGGTTATCATTTTTGTCACTACCTCCTACCCAGAAGTCATCGCCCATGATTTCGGCATCGATATTAAGAGCATTATACTGTCCCAATCCCCAATCTGGCCAGTGGATAGGGTCATAAGCAGCATTCAAAGCCTCATTGATGTGCTCATCTGTGGTATAATATTCCTCCAGAGGCTCACCCGATGGGTTCTCTACCTCAAGGAAGTTGTCGCTACATGATGTGGTTGCCAAGGTCATACTGGCTGCCATCACACCGAGTGCTATATATTTCATTGTCTTCATAATTGTCAATGTTTTAAGATGTTCTACATTTAGAATGAAAGATTGAAACCGATGGTGTAGGTGCGTGCTTGTGGATAGATACCACGGTCAACACCGAGAGAGGTACCACCAGAAGAAATTTCTGGGTCGAAGCCCCAATACTTTGTCCACGTTATCAAGTTCTCCGCCATCACATAGAAACGTAAACAGCTGATGGAGAGCTTCTGTGTCAAGTTCTTTGGCAAAGTATAACCCAATGAGATATTCTTCACACGGAGATAAGAGCCATCACAAATATAGAGATCTGATACCTGCCAGTTGGTTGCATCACCAGCCTTCAGGATAGGATACTTGTTGGATGTACCCTCACCTGTCCAACGGCTCAGCATCCAAGATGGGAAGTTACCTGAGTAGACATCTGTACGATAAGTGGCATCAAACACCTTGTTGCCTGTCACGCCCTGCAGGAAGAGGTTGAAGTCGAATCCCTTCCACTCAGCACCAAGGTTGAAACCGAAGGTCCACTTTGGTGTGCCGTTACCGATATTGGTACGGTCGTCTGCACTAATCTTACCATCCCCATTCACATCAACGAAGCGGACATCACCTGGTTGTGCATCTGGCATAATCATATTACCATCCTTGTTGACATAAGCCTTCACCTCATCCATGTTCTGGAATACACCAGCGGTCTTATAACCATAGAAATATGGGAAAGGCTGACCATTGCTACCACGGGTGCCACCACCTGAAAGACCTTGGAAGGTATCGAGGTCAATATAACCAGTGTCATTACCAAGGTTGGTCAACTCATTGTGCAAGTAGCTTACATTAGCCTTGGCATTGAAGCGAGCATCAGAAATGTGCCACTTGTAGCCGAGTTCAAACTCAAGACCTGAGTTCTTCATATCACCCACGTTGCCGATAGGCTTTGTCTCACCTACATAACTTGGGATAGGCATGGTAATCAACATACCGTTGGTCTTCTTCACATAGTAATCGGCACTGAATGTCAAGGCACTGCCGAAGAAGCCGAAGTCGAAGCCGATGTCTGTCTGCTCACTTTCCTCCCACTTCAAGTCAGGATTGGCTGTGGCGTTTGCCTTAGAGCCATTAAACTTGGTGGCGTTCTTGCCGAAAAGCACATTGTTACCCATAGAGGTCAGCACTGTGTAGCGGAAATCACCGATATTATCGTTACCATTCTTACCCCAGCTGGCACGGAACTTCAAGTTGCTCAACCAATCGCGAGTGCTCTCCATGAATTTTTCATTCATGATGTTCCATCCAACAGATGCAGATGGGAAAGTACCATACTTATTATTGGTTCCGAAACGGCTTGATCCATCACGACGTACAGTTGCCTGGAACATATACTTCTCATCATAGTTGTAACTGATTCGACCGAAGAGAGAAGAAATGGTATGAACCACATTATTACCACCATATACAGAGTGCTGAATGGTAGGAGTTCCTACAGAGATTATCTTTCCTTCTTCATCAGTAACGATAGTTTGCACATAGTTACCTGTTGCATAGTCGATAGAAGGCTTGTTCACATTCACCAAGTTCCAACGGCTACCACCTAGGTAATCGCTCTTGTTCTTCATGGCACTCTGACCTAACACCACAGCAAAACTATGCTTACCTATGGTCTTGTCGTAAGTCAAAGTATTCTCCACCTGCCAGTTGATACCCTTGCTAGAGCTCTTGGAAGCTGAGGTGTGGGTTTGCTTGTTATTACCAGACAAGTAGTACTTAGAAGCCACATAGCTGTCTGTACCCCAGAAGCTGAGGTCGGCGCTGTAAGTAAAATGATATTTCAAGTTGTCCCACAACTGGAGGTCGATGGAAAACTTAGGCACAAACTTATGTGACCAGTTCTTGGCTGCAGGAATACTCATCATAGCCAATGGGTTGTTCATTTCCTGATAGGTACCAGCCATACCTGGAATTGTATAGTAATTACCATTGGCATCACGAGGAATTTCATAAAAATCACGTGTACCTATTACTTTTCCTTCACTATCATAAACGTTTGGATCTTCCAGTTTGTCATAATAAGACTTTGCTACATTCCCATCTGTAACAGTTGGAGCCAATGTTGGAGCCATATAGAGGGCACTGCCAAGCACAGAGCCAAACTCTGAATTGGTTGAGATACCGGTGCTCTTGACACGTGTATAGGCCATATTGACGGTTACATCGAGCTTATTGAGGAAGTTGCGCTCCTTCGATGCATCCATCACATTATATATATTGTTAGAGCGGAGTGAGAGGCGCTCATAGTTGCTCTGTCCGTAGTTACCGCCTACGATACCCTCCTGCTTGTAATAGCCCATAGAGAGATAGTAGTTGATTTTTTCAGAGGCACCACTGATGCTCACCTCATGATTCTGCACTGGCGCATTGTCATTGAAAACAAGGTTTTGCCAATCAGTACCGAAACCATTAATTGCTTTGCCATTGGAATCTGTCAATGCATAAGGGTCTGCAAAAACTGGAGCTTGACCGCCGTTTACGGCACGCTCATTCTGAAGGATTGCATAATCGGTAGCGCTGGTTACATCGCGCTTCTTCCATGCGCTCTGCCAGCCGTAAGAGAAGTTATAGTTAATCTGTGCCTTGCCCATCTTACCCTTCTTGGTAGTAACGAGGATAACACCATTGGCTGCACGTGCACCATAAATGGCACCAGAAGCGGCATCCTTCAGCACCTCGATACTCTCGATGTCGCTAGGGTTGAGATAATCCAAGCCACCCTCGATAGGCATGCCGTCTACGATATAGAGAGGGTCAGAGTTGTTGATGGTACCTGTACCACGTACACGAACCTTGGAACCCTCACCAGGCTGTCCTGAAGAAGAGGTTACGTTGACACCGGCAGCCAGACCCTTCAATGCGTTATCAACACGCACTGGGCTCTTGCCAGCCAAATCTTCGGTGCTCACTTTAGCGATAGCAGCAGTTACCACGCTCTTCTTCTGAACACCGTAACCTACAACAACCACTTCGTCCAAAGCTTTGTCGTCTTGTTTCAGAGTAATCTTCATGTTGGCTGAAGGACGGATCTCTGCATCCTTGTAGCCAATGTAGGTGATAACCAAGGTCTGGTTAGCATCTGCATCAATGACAAAGTTACCATCAAGGTCGGTAATTGCACCGACACCCTTGACGCCTTTAACCTGTATGGTGGCTCCGATAACGGGTTCACCCAGGTCATCCAACACGACACCCTTAAAGGTGTTTTTCTGTGCGAGCGCTGACGTCGACATCAATAATGCAGTCGCCAGCAATAGACTTTTTGTTTTCATATTCGATTATTAGTTTAGAAAAATATCTGTTTGTTAGTTCACTCTATTATAATAATGTTTAAGACTGTGCGGCAGTGCAGTTCCTAAAATGCGTTAAGCCGTGTTTTCGATTGCAAATATAATATGATTTTTTGATAATTCCTAGCACCTTCAACAGATAAGTGGAAAGAAAACTTTTATAAAACAATCTATATTGTTAATTTTCGGACACTTAATAGTCTCTAACAACTACATGAAAGTGGATGGCTTAAAATAAAGGAAATGAGGCTGGAACACCCTTAAAAAGTTACATCAGTATTTTTCAGTGTTCACACTCTGCCACTTTTCATTCGCACCACAATACATTTATTTCCCTAACTATCAGCGGTTTATAAAAGTCCCATTTTTACACCCATCCACTTTTCACTTATCACCCACCATTTTTTCATTATTTATTTAGTAATTTTGCAGATGAATGAGCAAATACGCCTAAACACACAAAAGACGTGAGAGGCGGTGTGCAAAACAAACAACTGCAAGAAATAAACAAACCATAATAAATATTACTTATGAAACAGTTCATTTTATCATGTGTCCTGTCGGTTGCAGCCATCGCTCCATCTCAGGCACAGCAGACTACCAGACAATTGCCAGTCTATCTCGACCAGACCAAGCCGGTAGAGCAGCGCATCGATGATGCCATCTCCCGCATGACGCTGGCAGAGAAGATACGCATCATCCATGCTCAGAGCAAGTTTTCATCAGCCGGTGTACCACGCTTGGGATTTCCTGACTTCTGGACGGATGACGGACCTCACGGAGTGCGTCCTGACGTATTGTGGGATGAGTGGGAACAGGCTGGCCAGACCAACGACTCCTGTGTAGCCTTCCCAGCCCTCACCTGTCTTGCCGCATCATGGAATCCGCAGATGAGCCGCATCTATGGCGAAGCATTGGGCGAAGAAGCCCTGTATCGCGGCAAAGACATGATTCTGGGTCCTGGCGTCAACATCTACCGCACGCCTCTCAACGGCCGCAACTTCGAGTATATGGGCGAAGATCCGTTCCTGGCAAGCATCATGGTAGTGCCGTATATCCAGGGATTGCAGTCTAAGGGCGTATCAGCCTGCGTAAAGCACTATTGCCTGAACAACGATGAGGAATACCGCCATCAGGTCAACGTAATCGTCAGCGACCGTGCTCTCCACGAAATCTATCTCCCTGCCTTCAAGGCGGCTGTTGAGAAGGGTAAGACATGGGGTATCATGGGAGCCTACAACCTATATAAGAATGAGCACAACTGCCACAACCAGTGGACCCTGAACAAGATTCTGAAGGGCGACTGGAAGTATGATGGTGTCGTGGTAAGCGACTGGGGCGGTGCCCACGACCTGGAGCAGTCTGTAAAGAACGGGCTGGATATGGAGTTCGGCACCTGGACAGACGGTCTTACGATGGGCGCTACCAATGCCTACGACAACTATTATCTCTCCATGCCTTACATGAAGGCCATACAGGAAGGCAAGTTCACCCAGAAGGAGCTGGACGATAAGGTGCGCCGCGTATTGCGCCTCTTCTATCGCACCACGATGAATCCGAACCGCCCTCATGGTTTCCTCTGTTCCGAGAGCCATTATGCAGCAGCCAGACAGATCGCTGAGGAAGGCATCGTATTGCTCCAGAACAGGAACAATGTGCTCCCTATCAACACCCAGAAGGCTAAGCGCGTGCTGGTAGTGGGCGAGAATGCCATCAAGATGATGACCGTAGGCGGAGGCTCTTCTTCGCTCAAGGTACAGCGCGAGATTTCGCCTCTCGATGGCCTGAAGACACGCTTGGGCAAGGACGGCATCGAGGTAGATTATGCCCGCGGATATGTGGGCGATGTAACGGGCAACTACAATGGCGTTACAACCGGCCAGAACCTGGAAGACAAGCGCAGCGAGGCTGAACTGATAGCCGAAGCCGTAGAGAAAGCCAAGACTGCCGACTATGTCATCATGTTTGGTGGTCTGAACAAGAGCGATTTCCAGGACTGTGAGGGTCACGACCGCAAGCATTATGAGCTGCCATACCATCAGGATAAGCTGATCGAGGCTTTGGCTAAGGCAAACAGAAACTTCGTTTATGTCAACATCTCGGGCAATGCGGTAGCTATGCCTTGGAAGGCTAAGGTTGCCGGCATCGTACAGGGCTGGTTCATCGGTTCGGAGAGCGGCGAAGCCCTTGCAAGCATCCTTACAGGCGATGCCAACCCTAGCGGAAAGTTGCCGTTTACATGGGTCAACTCGCTGAAGGAAACAGGTGCTCATGCACTCAATACCTATCCGGGAACCTGGCGTCAGGAAGGTGGAGCCAGCACGAAGGGCAACATCATTGATGAGGAATATAAGGAAGGCATCTATGTAGGTTACCGCTGGACCGATAAGGAGCGCATCAAGCCTACCTTTGCATTCGGTCACGGCTTGAGCTACACCCAGTTTGCCATCTCTAATCTGCGCAGCGACAAGGTGCAGATGAAGCAGGACGGCACAATCACCTTTACCGTAAACGTAAAGAATACCGGTAAGCGTGCCGGAGCCGAGACGGTTCAGCTCTATATCCACGATGTCAAGTCATCAGTAGATCGCCCTCAGAAGGAGCTGAAGGGATTCCAGAAGGTTTATCTCCAGCCAGGTGAGAGCAAGGATATCAGCATCACCATCAGCAAAGAGGCCCTCAGTTTCTACGATGAGGCATCTTCATCCTGGAAGGCTGAAGCCGGAAAGTTTGAGGCTCTTGTTGGTAATGCAGCCGATAACCTGAAGCTCAAGAAAGCCTTCGAGCTCTTTTAAAAAGAATGATTCGATTCTGAGAAATTGAACGGAGGGAAGAAATAAATATAACGCATAAAAGCTTGTTACGGTGAAACGCCGTAACAAACTTTTATTGTATTCCCCTGCTTTCATCCTATCGACAAACTCGTAGAAACAGGGATACACAAACATCAATAGTTTTGATTATCAAATGACTACCCATGTGTCGTGAAACACGACACATGGGTAGCTGAAGTTTTTACTCATTTCCTAAAAACAACCAACACGCTGATTATCGGTTAGTTAACCCACATGACACCTTAAAACAAGGGGCATGGGTACCCCGAAGCGTTTACTCTTCCGAAAAATAATCAACACCCCAATTATCGGACGTTTTACCCATACGCCCTAAAACAGGGCGCATGGGTATCTGCAGCATTTACTCCTGAATTTTCGCAAGTTTGCGCCATACGCCCTGAAAGGAACTTTGGATTTTCAGGCGTCGAGGTTCTATACTCTCAAAAAAACTTGACATATCATTTCTAGCAACAAGATTTCAGATGATCTTCGGGGAAAAAGAGCAAAGCATTAAAGCGTGACAGTTGTGACAGTTGTGACAGTTTTCAGCGGAGGGGTACATGCATTTCCCCTACTTTCAATCTGTAAGTATTATATATATACTTATATATTTATA
>ULUS01005733.1_pt1 | contig 14089 bp, 25 predicted proteins | sample 1958761 | NCBI WGS metagenome assembly ULUS01 (sample SAMEA4835767, study PRJEB28245) | human gut metagenome | biome: gut microbiome; material: fecal sample | place: Denmark | collected 2008
AGACGATTACTCATGCCCATAGGGGTGCTGAGTAGTTACCATCGTCTAAAGGATTATTAAAAATGGTTTCATTTTCAGTTAAATCACATTCAATTACAATTCTGTTGTAAACGTCCGCTAAACTGATTTGTGTGTCATCAGACTTATAAAAATCAGCTGTTACATTAATACATTCTGAATTTTTATAGGTACCAGTATTTTGAGTATTGTTTAAATTAATAGGATAAAAATTCAATCTTTTTGTTTGCCTTTTGACATTGTTCCAACTGAAAATGAAAAAATCTTTTCCTATTTGAACAATGTGTAGATTTAAATATTGCAACATTTCTCTTAAAGTTTCTTCCTAAGTCCATAAATCTTCTTCTTCTTCACCGATTAAAAGTAATTCCGAAACTCCACAGATTTCAAAAATGTTGTTGTTAAAATTATCAACTTTAACAGAATTATCAAAATACATCGTTGCATCTATTCCAAATATATCTATTAGAATGTCTTTAAAAGATACGTTATTAATATCTGTTTTTAAAACACTATATTTTTCATTTTCTCTATATCTGTGATTTTCAAGAGTACATAAATAGTCTTGACAATTGAGGGTTAATTCAGTATATTCTGATGCAAAATCTTGATTATATGTTTGTGGCTGAATATAACCATTAAAAATACATTTGTTATCACGATAAATAAACACTTCAATACTTCTGTCGTCTGCACTAAAGATATAGTCACCTAAATAGTTTTTCACAAGCAAATTAATCTCTGCTTGTGTCTTAATAATATGCTCAAATGTATCTGAAATATCCTGATTAATTTCTATTGGTTCATCAGTAAAATTTATAGTATCATCTGAACCAATTTCATAATCATAAGGACAATTGATTTCTACGCTGTATTCAACGTTACTAATTGATTTAAATTTTCCGTGTATCATCGTTTATTTGTATTTTTATTAATTAAAAAGTGAAGCAAATTGTACTTTGAATAACAATTCACCTCACTTTATTTATTTAAATTTTTTTCCTGTTTGCGGAAGACTTATCATAGTTTTTAAGTGCCAAATAAATATCACTGCCTTTAATCTTAACTGTTGTTGAGGTTGTACCTGTTGAACCAGTAACACCACCATTTGAATTAAGTAAATTAAAAAGTTTCTTCTGTTGAGTTCCATTTAAAATCATTTCTCCGCTATTAACACGAGCTAAGTTTAAGTCACCAATTGAAGTCTGACCACCAATTATACCACCACTTGCATAACTATTTAAAGATGCAAATATACTTGTAATAGTTCCTACAACTGTTGCAATTAATGGTATAACCATAAACCAAGGTGCATTTGCTGCTGATTTTGTACCATTTGCAAGAGCTTCACCTTCTGATGTTGCAATGTTTGTTGCAGCGGCGGCTTTCTGAGCGTCCTAAATTGCTTTTATCTGAGTAATCATCTGAGAAGTACCTGATAATAAAGTACTTGTAACTGAAAAAACTGCTTTATCTGTTCCTTTTGTAACTTTACTTATATCTCCGAAAATATCACTGATAGAATTTAAACCATCAGCGGTTTCATTAAGTGACTTCATCCGTTTTTCAGATTTTTTGAAACCTCTTTCTACTTTTTTATTCTAAAAAACTAATCCTGTATTTTCATCTTTTAAACTTGATATTTTATTTGATACATCTTCAATTGCATTACCTAATTTGTTGTATTCAGAAACCTCATCTGTTGTATCGATGTCCAACACTTTTTCTTTCTTAATTGTGTCACCTAAATTTTGATATTGTTCTTGTAACTGTTTTAAGACAGAAGTAAGTCTGTTAATTTCATTATTATTGTCAGTAATCTTTTTGTTGTTAGCATCAATAGCTGCATTGCCGCTTAATGCAGATGTTTTGAAATCATCTGATGCATCAATAGCTTTATCAATAGATTGAATTAACTTGTCGTATGAACCTGAATTAAAATTAGTATCAAACTCTATAATGTTTTTCTTATCTGTCAGATCCTGAATCTCTTGTTTTAATTTCTTTCTTTCTTCTGGGTCTGTAGATAATCTTAGTTTAGTCTTTTTCTTTGTAATTTCGTCTTCAATTCCTTGCAAAGAATTAGGGTCAACCACTGGTTTTACTGGAGTTTCTATTTTAGGCGTAGAAAAATGTGTTTTGTTGATGTTTCTAAAACCATTTCCTGAACCATTTCCTGAACCGTTTCCTGAACCATTCCCATTGTTGTCTCCATCTCCTGGTACTCTTTTTATAGGTCTAATGACCTAAATTCCACCTTTAATAAATGCACGCTAATCAGCCATTATTGCCCTTCTTTCAGCTGCAAGTGTGTTTCTCTGTGTTTGCAATCTCTTTAGTTCCAATGCACCTACGTGACCTCGTGACTTGTTTACAGTTTTCTGCTATTCTGCGATTTTTTTGTCAATTGAACTAATTTGATTATTATAATCTTTTATTTGTCTGTCATAGGTGTGTTTAATTCTATTAAATTCACCGATTTTCTAACCCTTAGTTCCTTTACTACCGACACGTTTAACATTATCTCCAACAGTTGATTCTTTTGAACCATCACCACCGAGTTCTCTGTTTAATCGCTTTCTTGCTTCTGTAGCATCATCTGTTTTGGAAATCAATTCAGTCATCCAACTAACTAAAGTTGCAGTTGCATCTACACATGAACGAATAAGTCCATTTCCTTCATTAATTGCTAAGTTGAATGCTTCCCACTTTGATGATAAGTTTTTAAGTGAACCATCTAAGTTGTCATTATTCTTTTTCTGTTGTTCTTCTGCTGTATTTGTACCAGTAATTGACAGAGTAAGCTTATCTGCTGAGTCTGCTGTTTTTATTAATGTCAAAGCTGCAGCTACGTTTTCAGTACCAAACTTCTTTGTAAGGTCTGTTGTTGAAAGATGTTCGTTACCTAAATTCTGTAGTGCAGTAGTCAAACCAACAACAGAAGGTTTAAGGTTATTATCAGAAGAACTTTCTAACTTCAACATAATATTTTTAAGTTGATTACCTGCACTTGAAGCATCAACCCCTGATTGAGCTAACTATTCAAGAACTGCAACAACCTGGTTAACTGAAATTCCTAATGTACCAGCAACAGAACCACAGTTCACAATAGCAGTATTTAAATAATTTACATCACCTGCACCTTGCTATGAAGCTGCTGCTAAAATATTAACTATTTCCGCAGAACGGTTTGCTTCAATTCCAAACTGATTTAAAATACCTGTCACAGCAGTTGCTGCATCACTTAAATCCATATTAGAAGCTTCTGATAACATAATACAGTTCTTAGTAACCTCTGCAAGCGCATCTGCATCTCCTAATAATGCTGGAGATTTAGAACCAATCATTCCAAAAGCGTTCATAACTTCGCTTGCAGATTGTGTTGTGGTGGCACCAAGTTCCATTGCAGACTTCTTTAACTTGTCTATCGTACTTGCACTTGCACCAGTTAATGCTGTGATTCTTGAAACTGCACTTTCAAAATTACGGGCTGTTTCTATGTTATCAGCAATTGCATCCTTGAGTACATTAAATGCTGCCGCCGCCGTTCCTATACCTGTTGCCATTGCTAATCCACCTTGAGCTAAACTCATGAAATTAGAACCACCTAAACTAAACCCACTACTTTTCGTTTTAGTAGAATTTACTTGGTCCATCTGATGTTTTAATTGTCTCAATTGAGATTGAGCAGTTCTACATGAATCTGATATTGACCTACCAAAGTCACTTTGTTTTGCCGTATTGGATAAATTTGCCCATTGTATCTTTAATTCTTTTACCTGATTTGAAAGTGCTTTCTATGCTTGGGTTGTCGACATAGTTCCGCTTGAAACTTTTTCAAGCGTTCTGATTACACGATTATAAGCTGCAACTTGTGAACTTGAAACAGAAGTGTTTTCAGATATAGACTAAGATGCTTTATCTGTCTTTGCTTTGTAATTTTCAAGCGTCTATTTTGCTGCATTAATCTGTCTATTAAATTGTGTTGTATCACACGTTATTACCGCTGATAATGTAGACATAATCTTTTAGTTATTTAATTTTCTTTACTTAACAGGTTCAATTTTGAAAACTCATGGCTTATCTAAAACATGTTGTATATAAGTTTCCAAAATTGAACGTGATTGATTGATTGTTTTCTCAATTGTATCAATTGATTTTATATAACCTTTTGTATGGGGCTTAATGTTCTGTCCATGTCGTTGTGTTTGAGTTCTGTTTATAGTACCTCCAACAAAAAATCTGGTTTTATATGAATCATAATAATCTTTAGAACCTAATGCATGTATTTTTACTGTACCATGATTGTTTTTTCCAACCATGATTCCATTAGCTAACTTGGCTATATTTCCTGTGTGTGATTTGTATGTATATGCTGCATCACTTTTGAATATTGAACGTGCATTATCTCTAATAGTAAAAGCCGCAGCCATTACTGCACGATTGACACCATCTAATATTTCTTTAGATGCATCACTTAAATCTTTGGTATCATAAATTAATTTTCCCATTGCTTTGCTATTTGTTTTAATCGATTTATTTCATCAGATGAAATTTGATAATCAGATTCATCAGATTCTTTTTCTTCCCATTTAAAAGTACAAATATCAGAAAACTGCAATTTCTTCTTAGAATTAACCTAAGCAACCATGTAAGCTTGTAATCTCCCGATTTCCCATAAATTTCGGTCCATATAAGGTAAATTACTAACAATATCATTTAATTCCCACTCACTGCATTTGTTCATGAAATAATCAATGCTTAAAATCCTATATTGAAAACATAAAAGATTAAACAGATAATGATATATTGCTGTTACTTTCACAGGTTCATTATTATCGTTACTTATTATTTTTTTTTTAATTGATTATTAACAGCAACAATTTTCTGTAACCATTCATTATATTCAATTAGTACTTCTGGTTTTTTATCTATCCAGTTAATAAAGTCGTCAAACGTAATTGAATAATCATTTGAACATGAAACTACATAACACCAAAATAATGTAATCACGTCTGTTAATGAAACGATTGATGATGCATCACCCTAATCTGTACTTTTTACATTCTCATACATCAACATTGCTTTAATAGAATATTCTAAAACAATATCTTTTCCGTTATAATTAATTGTCATAATAAATTGTTATATATTTTAATATCGAAAAAAGGACAACATAAAAAATATGCTGTCCTTATATTTATCTTAACTTAAAATTATAATCCTTATGAAACTGTTCCAACTCTTTTCAAAGCATTTACACCTGTAAGTGTAATTGAATAAGTTGCATTTTCTCCATTGTTTGCATTAGCTACAAGAGAAGTAATTAATACCTAACCTGTATAATAGGTTTCTTGTGAACTCCATGCTGTTAATGAGGAATCAATTGCAGCAGGATTCAATGATGGGTCTTTTTCGTCTTTCTTTAAACCAAAACGAACAGTTATTGTATTACCTGCAATCATAGCATCAAACATATTTGCATAAGCATTTTCCGTAAATAAGTTCTCTGATGTGATTTCCCAAGTATATTTAGAAACTTCTGTTGCACTCCATATTCCATGGTCTTTGCTTGAAATATCAGAAGTCTCAGCTGTCATTGTTAAAGTGTGATTAGTTGCATAAGCAAATGATTTACCCTTATCATCAAAAAGCATAAGGTCACGACCTTTAATTATTTTATTTGCCATTTTATTTCTTATTCATTTATTTTTAAAACTAAATTAATTGTCTGAGTAAACGCATTATACTCATAATTTTCAGAAGCGTTTTCTATTGAAACGTCTCCTATACTCATATTTTCATATTCAAAATGCTGACATTCGAATAATTCCCTGATTCTATTAATAACATTAATTGATTGAATATAAGAACTACATACAGCTTTAATTTCAACCCTTACAAAATCTTCATAATAACCATCTTTACAACTGTTACTTGTAAGTCCTGTTCGTTTGTAAATTATAAATGGAAAAGTCGTTCCATCCTCTGCAACTATAGGAAAAACCTTGTCATTTAAACCTAATGTTTTTGTAAGTTCTTTGTCTGTTCTAATAGTATCACATATGAAACTCCCTATATTAAGTGTATCAATCATTTATTAATTCAATAGAAATATTTTTTTTGTTGTTGTCTTTATCTGGTATAATACTTAAAATTCTGTATTTCTTATCTTTCCAAATGATATTATCGTATTCATCTACATTAACATAATATCTAACTTCTAAATTGAGAACAGAACTATAAAATATATCACCATTTTCGTTTGTTCTGTTAGCACTGTTATGCTGAACTCTTGCTTTAGTTACAAACTTCTATTTCCATTCTTGTGTTTGTTCTCCAAACTTGTTCTTTTTGACAATAGGCGTTAATATAGTTATTATTTCTTTTAATAAACCTGCACGCATGTTGTTGTATTATATATTTGAATTTGAATAATCTCTATACATATTCAAAATGTAATTAAGACTATTTGGAACTTCATGCACAGACGTAAATGATACAGATTCACGATTGTCATACATATTACCAATGAATAAAAGTATTGCATGAAGAAGGGCTTTTGGAATTTCACCCTTCTTCTGCTTTATTTCTTCAAATGTTGTATCTATATGTTTTTGAATCGTATCCACTGCAACATCATACAAAAATAATAAATACTCATCATCATCTATATAGTCTGTGTCAATATTTAAGTGTTTTTTTATTTGTGATAATTCTAAAAACATATTGATATTTATTCATTTTATTTAGACAGTTGTAGCAGTTGTACCAAATGCAAGAGCTTTGTCACGTACAAGTGCAGCGTCAACGAAAGCATTAACTACTATAGTTACCTGACCATTACCTAATGAAGCAACGTCACGAACAACGTCAATTGTAACGTTATCCCATGTTGCAATTACAACATTAGAGAAATCACCATATATAACATTCTTATCTTTAACATTAGATGTATTAAGAACCTTAGTACCGTCAATTTCACCATTCTCCATTACAAGCTGTGTTGATTTTGCACCCTTAGACATTGCACGGAAATCTGCTTTTGCTTTATTACTCATGACATATTTACACTCACCTGAAACGTTTGCATCTTCAACCTTAGATTCAAAAGCAGTTAATTCTGCAAATGTAGTAAGCTTGTCTTTAGTTACACCCTTGAATAAACCTGCAGGCTGAGTAGCAGATCCAGCTGCATCACCTAAAAGGGTTTCCTCTAATTTAGAGTTAACTGCTGCAATTATATCTTCACGAACCATTGCTTCAACACCAAGAGAATCCTGTGCAAGCAACTCTAATGAGATTGGATATTTTGCTGTTAAACGCTTTGGTGAAAGAGTCTTTTGTGTGAATGTACCTGAACCATCAGTAGCAGCAGCGTTTTCACCTGCCCAATTAACAGAAACAGCACCCATAACTGGAAGTTGTACATTGTTCTTAATATTAGTAATATATTTTGCACCTGCTTCAACAAGTACATTCTTTGCACGAAGTGGTGTCCAAATATCAAATACATCTGTACCAATTACTGCTTTACCACCGTCTGCACCTGTAGCTGAATATGCACGATATTCTGCTAAGTTGATTTTCTTACCTGTTTCGTAAGCGCTACGAAGTTCTTTTAAAAGATTGAATTTCTTGTTTTCCATTTCTATCGATCTGTTATTTTGTTTGTTTACTTGTTTGTTTTTGTCTTCTTCTGTTTCATCAACTGTTTCATCATCATACTTAGGCATTTCATCATCGTATGCACTAAGTTTGTCTTGAAGACGTTTGAGTTCGTCTTTGAGATTCTTAATCTCTTCTTTATTTGCATCAAATTCTTTTTGTTCGTCTTCAGTCATTTCACGTACTTCTTTCTTGCATGAATTAACTATCTCTTGACAACGTTTAATAAGAACAGACTGCTTGTCTTTTAATTCTAATGAGTTCATAAAATTCTATAATTTATTTTGTTCTTAATAATTAGATTTTATAGTCTGTAAGCTCAGACATTTTATCATCATAATATTTATCTATCTTTTTTCTGTATTCCGTAATTTTATCACCAGGGTTTAATACTTCATTATCAGCACATCTTGTCTAACAATTAGTATCACCATAGGCACCATGAATAACAAGAGACATATCATAAAGTCCATCAATAACATTGACTTCTCGTCTGTAAACATTATCAGAATCTACATACCAACGTTCTGAATGTATATCATCAGGAATAGTAAATGCAAATGAACATTCAAAGATATTACCATTTCTGATATTATACAAAAGTTCGTCACCTCTTGATGTTGTCGGTGCTTCGAATGAAAAATAAACACCATCGTCTTTCAAAGAAACAGATAATGTACCTTTACCTTGGCGAGAGCGTGCAACCATTTTTTCATCATCATGGTTTATATTCATGATTATATCAGACTTATCAATTAACTCTTGTGTAATTGCACCTCTGTGAATTATCTCATAAAAACCACCTAAATTTTTACTCCATGATTCAAATACTATTGCACGACCTGTAATTGTTCTGCTTTCTTTTTCTGATTGAATATCAGTAGAACGAAATATAATCTTACTCATCTTTTATATTTATATCATTTTTATTTTCACCTTCATTTTTGGAATTCTCTTCCTGATTTCCTATAGTATTATCTTTAATATTAGTGAATGGAACAATTAAATCATCACAACCTTTAATTTCATTATAACCTAATTGTTTTCTTGCTTCATTTCTTGATATAATACCACTGTCAACAAGAGTTTTTAAATACTGCGCAGTTGAATTTTTATCTGCTTTAATCAAATAGGATTCATCCAAATCAATTGTTATTCCCGCTTCACTTGGTTTAACTAATTTACGATTGAATTCATCCTAAACCATACTAACATAAGGCATCAACGTATGAGTTAAAAACTCTAAGTTAGCTGCTTCTATAGTGTTATAACTTGATTTTGATAAATCACCTAACAAAACGGGATTGATATTGAAATATCTGGAGATTTCTGCAACATTAAATAATCTTGTTTCCAACATTTGTGTCTCGTTTGCATTACCAGATAATGGTGTGTATGTCATATCATCATCAAGAATTACAAGACCCGAAGAGTTCAAGCCTGAATGTGTCTCCTAAAACGCTTGTCTTGCTTGTTCTTTTGCACCTTTCCTTGCTCCTTTGATTGTCAAGGCACCTTGAATTGCACAACCTGAACTATAATAGTTTCTTGCAGCTTTATCTGCTGATGAAGCTAATGAAATTACATTTCTTGCGTATGTTGAAATCGGTTTACCTAAGAAACCATTAAAACTATTCTTATATAGATGAATGACATCAATAGGTTCTATTTTCTTTTTAGAAATGAAGGGTATTCTATAATATAATTCTTGTTTACTCTGATAATAATGGATGCTATATGTTCCGTTTTCGCAATAAATTAAATCAATTGGTGTACCATCAACTGCACGTTTAATATATAATAATGCGTTACCGTGAATTATAACATCATAAATCAATTGTTTTAATAAATTGAATTTTGACATTGCTGTTCTACTAAATAACACATTGAGATGACTATCGTATATTGCTTGATTATTGCGCTTTATTAAAATTGGTAATTGAGCAATAGAATTTGATATTAATTCAACTGCTGCAAAAAACGCTGATATTGTGGATTCATCTGCATCAAGTAAGAAATTACCAAATAAAACAGATGTTGCAGAATTCTGAACTGATAAATTTTCACTTCTTTGTTCTGTTTTCTTTTTAAAACTAAATATACTCATTTCTTCTTATTATTTTATTTAACTGTTAAAACTTGACCATCTGAATAACGTGGATTGGATAAATATCCACCTAAACTTTGAATCATTGAAATTACTGGGTCTATCTTTTTGCTTTTTTCGTCATTCGCTTTCGTAGGTTTTGCATTCTCATGATGGTCAATTTTTAATGAAACATTACTAAATGCCCACCTTACAATAGGATTATTATCAATAATAACTTGGCCAGTACGAATAAGTCTCTCTAATGTTTTTGTAGGACCATTAAAATTACCCAAAGCTTGAGAATATGGAGATAATGGTAAACCTTCTGAGGTGGCGTTTATGGCCCATTGCGTGGCGTTCCATTTATCATATGCAACGTTTACAATATAATTTGTATCATTAATATTTATCTAATCTTTTAAAATGAAGTCATAATCAACAACATTACCTGATGTTACTTTTAAATAATTCTCTCGTTTCCATATCATGTAAAGATAACTATTTACGTTTTCTGTCAATTCTGATTCAGGTAAATAAATAATTGTTTTAAATACAAACTTATCTGGATTAACTTCACGATCAGGATTAGGAGGAAACATAATAGTTGTACTTGTTAAGTCAGAAACAGCTGATAAATCGACTCCCATAAAACACTCTTCATCTTTATAATCTTCAAGATTAACTGGAGCCATCACTTTGCGAATTTTATCATCCGAAATCCATATTTCCTTTGAACTAACCCACATGTTGAAGTTCTTAGTTTTTACACTTGTTTCAAGTGCTGAATCATTAATTGCTGAACGTATTTGACCTTCAAGATACTTCTTTGTAACTGTTACACCTAAATTCGGGTTTGCTTTTATCCAGTTGTGGTCATCTTTCCAATCATCTTCTTCATCAAGTTCATATATCGCTGCAAACTGTTCATCATCTTCTTTTCTATGTTCTAATATATCTATACATACATCTCTATAAGTATGTAGAAATCCGTTTAACAAGAATCCTGATGTTGATATACAGATACCTAATGGAGAAACACGGAATCCAGTTCCTGAAATCATAACATCCCATAACTTACTGTCTTTCATTTCATGGACTTCATCAAGTATATATGTACTTGGAGAACTACCATCATGACCTGAAGAATCACTTGATAACACCTAAGAATATGAACTTGTTTTTGGTACCTAAATACTGTCTCTAAGTGTCTTTGTATATTTATGTTTAGGGTCCAAACATTTCACAAGCTTCTACTACATTTCAAATAGCAAGTGCGCTTGTTTCGTGTTATTGGCAATATTCAAAACCTATGCTGCTGGCTCCCCATCTGCTATTAACATATATAATGCAATTGCAGCTATCAAGAACGTATTGTGTGTTACGGTATATTGTTTTCCACATAAAAATAAATGGTCTTCATTATCAACTGTTAAACATTTACATGGTACTGTTTCACAAGGTATAATATCTCTAATTGTATTATATTTCATGCGTTTATGCAAATATTCTGGTAACATTTCATATTTACGCTTCATCCTAAATACAGGCATTGTCTTGTCAGTAAAAAATGTTAATCTGTAATACGGACCAGTTTCCTTGCCGTTTAGTATGACATACTTTTCTTTTATTTTTGATTTTATTCCTAAACTTGATAATATTTCTTGAACATCATCTACTATATCTTTTCTTTTCTGAACAAACTCACATTGATGATAATGAGTACTTGCAACAGAACCATCAGTGTCCATTAAACCTTGAATTAAAGATAATCTCTATTCAACAGAACCAAATTTATATTCTTCTGGTATATGTTTATTCTTAAATACACCAATCTTTTTCAAATCAGAACTAAGTTTTGATACATGATTATTAATACGTGTGTTGTTATAATTCAATCTAACAACATTATTGTTTCTGCTGTCTGCACATACAGATGGTTCACCATATAACTTACTGACATAATCATAAATCTTATAATCATCATACTTATATTGTGTCGCAAATTTAGGTCCTGTAGTGTCACCATCTCCTAACCATAATCCTAATACATAAGGGTCAACAATATATTCTTTAGGTTCATACTCAACAGGGTTAGTTAAAATAGTTCGCCAATTATATTCCTTTCCTTTACCATCCTTTCTCTAAAGGTAAATACCTTTATCATACATTTCCTGTGTGGTTCTTACAACAAGATTATCAGGTTTTTTATCCTTCCTGTATTTTACCAACCATCGATGATTATCCGCTGAAATAATCTCTTCACCATTTTCAAATATCATCTTGTAGCAAGGTCTGTATTGAATTTCACTTTCAAATAATACCCTTGTAGGTTTGCCATCTGCTCCGAATATAATATCACCTTTATGAATATCCCGTAATAGGCGATTTCCAAAAGGTGTAGGAATATTAGTATCTAAACTAATGGCTTTACCATTTTTTCTACCAACTGTTAAAAGTGCCTTTTTCACTAATCTTTCGTTTGAATCTTTATAATAGAAACCAAATATAGAATATATGATCCATTTCTACCATTCTTCAAGAACAAATGGTTTACCAGCACATTTACCTTGATAATGTTTTAACTTGCTGACAAAACTAAGAACACGCTCACATTTATCTGGTCTAAATTCATAACGAGCATCATTCATAAAATCTAAATATCGCTTGCAGGATAATTTAATTAACTTGCCAGCTACTTGCTTACCAGAAATAACGTCTTGTGCGTATTTTAAATATTTATCTTGTGTATAATTATTCTCTAATTTAATCATACGTATTCATCCATAGGACAATTATTTTCATCAGATAACTCTTTACCTAATCTGGCTTTAGATGCTCGTGTCATTGCAAAACTACCCAATAACTTTGATATAAATAGCTGAGTACTGTTTAAAAGAGGAATAACAGGATTTTTTACATATTCACCATTTCGACCTGTTACCATAATACCTCGTTTTCTTATCTCGTCATTCGCTTGTGTGTACAAACCAAATGCATCTGCGATTAAATCTAACTGAATAACATATGAATCTGGTATGGAACCTAATTCAGACTCTAAGTCATGAATCATTTTACACATCCATTCGTATGTACGTTTATCATAACTCTTATATCTTTCTGTTAATTTACTCATAATCTTAATTTAAATTTTAAATCATAATATTTATAAATAGTTTCTCGTCGAAAAGGCTAAAAACTAAGAAAATCGTGTGGACCCTTGGGGATGCTATTTCTATGTTTTAATAACTAGAAAAACAAATAGCCGGGGTCTTTTTGATAACTCATTTTCGATAAGAGAGATAGTCAAAGCCTTCTCGATACTCTTTATCAGTTAGCTCATCACAAAAATCCATATTATATTTATGCATCTTATTATGCATTATATCATGACATCTATAACACAAACTAATTAAATTAGATTCATTAGTTAATAGTTCATATATATCTTCTTCTGTCTTACCTGATAATATTCTACGTTTATGATGAACTTCTGTAGCTGCTGATACAACATCATGAGCTAAACAACACTCACATAATGGATGTCGTTTTATATAATATAATCTAAGGTTCTTCCATTGCTTTATATTATAGTAGTTAACACTGTCTGCTTTAATGTACTTTACATCTTTATTATTGATTGGTTTTAAATTAATTGTTGGCATAACTTTATTATCTATTTTATTTATCTTCATATCAATATAAATATCTCTCTGTATCAGATTGTTTTTTAGTCTGTTAGTAAATTATACTGATAACTAATTTAAACGTGATACAGAGAGAATAAACTATGTCATTTTAGAACAAAGGTTGTTCATCTTCAAATAAGTATTCAAATTCTTTTGGAACATCACCATTATAGAAAGCTCTTGAATCATATGTTTTACTATAATGATTATCTGATAACATATCTAATAATTGTTCATTACTTATTGGACATTCATCTATAGATTTAAAATGTTCTTTTGTTCTATCTGAATAAACTAATATTATTCCTTTTGTGTGTAATGTTTTAATTCCATCCATAATATTTATAGTTTTATTTTGTTCATGTTATTCCTACTTAAAATTAAAATATTCTATATCATTATTTTCAAGAACTTTATAAAGAATATAATTCTCAAAATCTCTGATAATAAAAATGATAATTGCTGTTATAATTGCAAATGTTATATGAGAGAAACATATACATATAATCATAATCAAAAATAATAATTCTGTTATAAGTCCTGTTCCATTTTTAAATGATTTAATATCAATGTTCTTCATGTTATTTTGTTTATTAATTTTGTTTATCTATAATATTTATATAAAAAT
>ULUS01026607.1_pt1 | contig 14085 bp, 10 predicted proteins | sample 1958761 | NCBI WGS metagenome assembly ULUS01 (sample SAMEA4835767, study PRJEB28245) | human gut metagenome | biome: gut microbiome; material: fecal sample | place: Denmark | collected 2008
ACTTCAAGGAGCAAGTGTACCGCACGTACGCCTACGGCCACCCGTGGATAAAGTTCGGACGCTCTTTGGAGGAGCTCGTGCTCAACATACGTTACGGCAACTTCGCGCATATATGGCGTTCGATAGGCAACCGCATACGCAAAATATTCGGCAAAGACAGCCATTGGTAAGCCATGAGAAGCAAAAAACTTAATAATCTCACAATAATATTAATAAACAAACGTTATACATACGTGTTAAAACGCGGATACATAATAATAACGATGATATTGTCGCTTGTCTCGATGAAGAGCCAAGCGCAGTACGACGTATCATTCAGCCACTACTTCGACATGGAACCTTCGTTCAATGCCGCAGCCGTGGGCAAGTCGCCGAAGCTGAACATCGCGGCGGCTTACGCCATGCAAATGGCTGGATTCAAGCGCAACCCTAACACAATGTACGCTGGAGCCGACGCACAGTTCCTGCTCATGAAGCAGTTCCACGGCGCAGGCGTGCAGTTCATGAACGACCAGATAGGTCTGTTCAGCCATAAACGTCTCGCCCTGCAGTATGCGTTCAAGTTCAAGCTGTTCGGCGGACAACTGTCGACAGGCATCTCAGCCGGACTGCTCAGCGAGAGTTTCGACGGAACAAAAGTGGATCTTGAGGAATCAAACGACCCCGCATTCTCATCATCAAAAGTGGACGGCAACTCAGTAGACCTTGCCGCCGGACTCTACTACTCGCACCGCAATTGGTACGTAGGCGTCTCGGCGCAGCACCTCAACTCGCCCTGCGTGAAGCTCGGTGAGACCAACGAGCTGCAGGTAGACGCCACCTACTATCTCACCGGCGGCGCAACCATCCGTCTGCGCAACCCGTTCCTCACCATCCTACCCTCGTTTCTCGTGCGCAGCGACCTCTCGGGCTATCGCGGCGACATCACCGGACGCCTCGTCTACACCAACGAGAAGAAGATGATGTACGCCGGCGTAAGCTACGCCCCTACGATATCTACGACGGTGCTCATCGGAGGCAAGTTCCACGGCATCGTCCTCGGCTACTCCTACGAGATATACACCTCTGCCATCAATCCTGGCAACGGAAGCCACGAGATATTCATCGGCTACCAGATGGACCTCAACCTACAGAAGAAGGGCCGCAACATGCACAAGAGCGTGAGAGTGCTGTGATGAGAGGGTGTTGTGGTGTTGAGATGGTGGTGTGTTGAGATTTCCCTAGTTCTCCTAGAACGCCTAGCTCCCTAGAACACCTAGTCAGCCCAGATCTCATAGAAAGCCCAGCTCTCCTAGAAAGCCTAGCCCCTCCCCCCAAAAAAAGAAAACAAAAAAACAACAATAGATGAAAACAACAAAAAGCATATTACTATTAAGTATCATGGCACTCACCATGACACTCACCGGCTGCTTCGGCAGCAAAGCTGCCTCGTCGGCAGGACGCGGCGGCGAAGTGGTGGGCGTGAGCGGACGCTCGTTCGCCGAGCCCGCACCATACGGCATGGTGCGCGTAGGACGCGGCTATCTGCGTATGGGCCTCGAAAGCCAGGACAGCCTTTGGGGCAAGCAGACACCCGTGAAGGACATCTCTGTAGACGGCTTCTGGATGGACGAAACCGAAGTAACCAACTCCAAGTACAAGCAGTTCGTGGTGTGGGTGCGCGACAGCATCATACGCACACGACTCGCCGACCCACAGTATGGTGGCGACGAGACATACATGATAACCGAGGACAAGAACGGCGACCCCGTCACTCCGCATCTCAACTGGAAGAAGCAGCTGCCGCGCAAGCCTAACGAGGACGAGCTGCGCGCCATCGAGAGCGTGTACACACGCAACCCTATCACCGGCGAGAAAATGCTCGACTACCGTCAGATGAACTACCGCTACGAGGTGTACGACTACACGGCTGCAGCGCTGCGCCGCAACCGACTCAACCCCGAGGAGCGCAACCTCAACACAGACATCGCCGTAAACCCCGACGAGGTGGTGATGATATCGAAGGACACGGCGTACATAGACGACGAAGGACGCATCGTACGCGAGACAATAAACCGTCCGTTGAGCGGTCCGTGGGACTTCCTCAACACATATATAGTTAATGTATACCCCGACACAACATGCTGGGTGAACGACTTCCGCAACGCAGAGAACGAGACATACCTGCGCAACTACTTCTCTAACCCGGCATACAACGACTACCCAGTAGTGGGCGTCACATGGGAGCAGGCCAACGCCTTCTGCGCATGGCGCACCGACTATCTGCTGAAGGGTCTCGGCCCCGAAGCACGCTACGTGCAGCGCTACCGCCTGCCGACAGAGGCAGAATGGGAGTATGCGGCACGCGGAAAGAGCGGCACCGAGTTCCCGTGGGAGGACAAGAGCGTGAAGAGCGGCGACGGATGCTTCTTCGCCAACTTCAAACCCGACAAGGGCAACTACACCAAGGACGGCAACCTCATCACATCGAAGGTGGCTATCTACGGATCGAACAGCAACGGACTCTACGACATGGCGGGCAACGTGGCAGAATGGACAAGCACCGTATACACCGAAGCGGGCGTAGAGGCGATGAACGACCTCAACCCTACACTGCAGTACAATGCGGCGAAGGAAGACCCCTACAGACTCAAGAAGAAGAGCGTGCGCGGAGGTTCGTGGAAAGACCCCGAGTCGTTCATACGCTCGGCATGGCGCACATGGGAATACCAGAACCAGCCACGTTGCTACATCGGATTCCGCTGCGTGCGCAGCTTGGCTAACACATCAAGCGGCAAGGTAAAAGCAAAAGGAAAAAAGAAATAAATAAAAAGCTATGACTATTTACAGCAAATTCAACATAGTCTACCACTTGCAGAAGTGGATGGACAGTGTCCCCGGACAGACATTCCTCAACTACGCATACAGCTGGGGTGCATCAGTCGTAATTCTTGGTACGCTCTTCAAGCTCACCCACCTGCCGGGTGCCAATATCATGCTTTTCGCTGGTATGGGCACCGAGGTGTTCGTGTTCTTCATCTCGGCGTTCGATCGTCCGTTCGACAAGACGCAGGAAGGCAGAGACCTCCCAACTCACATTGACGAGGAGGAGATTGACCGTGAGGAGGCTGAAGCAGAGGCTGCATACAACGCCGGCGTGCAAGGCAGCGTAATCATCGGCGGCGACGCAGCAGGCCCTGGCGCAGGAGTTGCAGGATCTGGCGCTGGCGTAAGCGGCGGTGGCACTATTATAATAGGTGGCGGTGCAGCAAGCGCAGCCGCTTCTGCAACAGCACCGGCTTCTGAAGGCGCAGCACAGACTGTTGCCGGCGGTACGCAAACTGTTGCCGGCGGAACACAGACTGTTGTTTCGCCCGAAGCAGCTCAGACAGCTGCCGCAGCAGCCGAACTGGCAGCCAACCACGAGGTGGCTATGCAGCTGGCAGACGCGCAGGCAAACTATCTCGACGAGCTCAAGCGCCTCACAGAGACCCTACAGAAGGTGTCAGACCAGAGCGTGCGTCTCACCCGAGACAGCGAGGAGATGGAGAATCTCAACCGCACACTCACCGGCATCTGCAAGATATACGAGATGCAGCTCAAGGGCGCAAGCCAGCAAATCGGCACTATCGACCAGATCAACGAGCAGAGCAAGCGCATGGCAGAGCAGATAGAGCAGCTTAACGGCATCTATGCACGCATGATTGAGGCAATGACCGTCAACATGAACTTAAAAGTAAAAGAGTAAAAAAGTAAAAGAGTAAAAAGCTTAGGCTTAGTTTCAATCAAAGACTTAGTAAGACTTTGTAAGACTTAAAAGAGTAAAAACCCTAAGAATGGCAATAAAGAAAAAACATATCTCCCCACGCCAGAAGATGATCAACCTCATGTATGTGGTGTTGATGGCGATGCTTGCCCTGAACATTTCTTCGGAAGTGCTCAACGGCTTCTCTATCGTGGAGGAGAGTCTGAACCGTACCACTGCCAACTCCTCGAAGGAGAACGAGGTGCTCTACGGCAACTTCGCCGAGCAGATGAAGAAGAACCCGCAGAAGGTGAAGGAGTGGTTCGAGAAAGCTACGGCTGTGAAGCGCATGAGCGACTCGCTCTACAACTTCGCGCAGGCGCTGAAGGTGCAGATTGTGCGCGAGGCAGACGGCAAGGACGGCAATATCTACAATATTAAAAGCAAGGATAACCTCGAAGCGGCAAGCCATGTGATGCTCGCTCCAGGCACCGGTCAGGGCAAGAAACTCTACGACGCCATCAACAACTTCCGCGAGCGCATCCTGAAGATGGTTCCCGACCAGCATCAGCGCGACATCATCGAAAGTAATCTCACGACAAAGGTGCCGAAGAACTCAAACACGCTCGGCAAGAACTGGCAGGAGTACATGTTTGAGGACATGCCCGTTGCAGGTGCCGTGACGTTGCTCTCGAAGTTGCAGAGCGACGTGCGCTACGCTGAAGGCGAAGTGCTGCACACGCTCGTTGCGAACATCGACATGAAGGACATCCGCGTGAACAAGCTCTCGGCGTTCGTAATACCCGAGTCGAAGACCGTCATCAGCGGCGACCAGTTCTCGGCGCAGATCGTAATGGCGGCTGTCGACACCACACAGCAGCCGGAGATATACGTAGGCGGACAGCGCATCACCAACGGACTCTACCGCTTCACGGCAGGCGCTGTAGGCGAGCATCAGTTCGGCGGATACATCACAATGCGCGACGGAGCAGGCAACGTGATACGCCGCGACTTCACACAGAAATACACCGTCGTAGCACCGAGCGCCACCGTATCGGCAGACCTTATGAACGTGCTCTACGCAGGCTACGACAACCCGATAAGCGTCAGCATACCTGGCGTACCTCTCAACGCCGTGTCGGCTTCAATGTCCGGCGGTTCGTTCCGCTCTATCGGCATGGGCAAGTACATAGCGCGTCCGTCGGCAGTGGGCAGAGACGTCACTATCTCCGTCGCATCCAACGCCAACGGCAAGTCGCGCCAGATGGGCAAGTTCACATTCCATGTGCGCAAGCTCCCCGACCCGGCAGCATACATGCAGATCGGCACCGACCGCTTCCGTGGCGGCGGACTCGCCAAGGCTTCTATCATGAGCGCTCCGGGCATCAAGGCAGCCATCGACGACGGCATCCTCGACATCCAGTTCAAGGTTGTGGGCTTCGAGACCGTGTTCTTCGACAACATGGGTAACGCTGTGCCGATGGCTTCGGCTGGCAGCAACTTCTCTGAGCGCCAGCGCGACACCTTCCGCAAGCTCTCAAGAGGCAAGCGCTTCTACATCTCGCGCATCACAGCGGTTGGCCCCGACGGCATCACACGCAAGTTGAACGGGTCTATGGAGGTTATCGTGAAATAAAACAGGGCTTCCTAGCCCCATAGATATCCTAGAAACCCTAGAAAACAAAAAACAAAACAATGAATAAATTCTTAGCAATACTCCTCGCCGCCCTCTTCTGTGCCGATATAGCTTCGGCACAGCCTGCGGCACGTCGCCGCGAGCAGGCGCAGCAGCGACAGCAGAAAGACCAGGGACTGAGCGTGCGCGCCCAGATATCGTTTCCAACGCAGAAAGCGATGGACGAGGACGTGACATGGCGACGCGACATATACCGCGAGATAGACCTCACGGAGGACGCCAACGCCGGCCTCTACTATCCGGTGGAGCCGGTAGGTTCGCAGATGAACCTCTTCACGTATATCTTCAAGCTCGTGATGAAGCGTTCTATCACCGCCTACGAATATCGTTTGGATGGCAATGAGGTGTTCGACGACGCAGCGAAGGTGAACCTAAAGTCGCTGCTCGACAACTATCACATCTTCTACGAGCGCACCGACCGCGGCATACGCATCGACGACAGCGACATCCCGTCGCGCGAAGTGACAGCCTACTACGTGAAGGAGGCTACATACTTCGACGACCGCAACTCGGCGTTCCACACGAAGGTGCTGGCGCTCTGCCCTATCCTTAAGCGCGAAGACGACTTCGGCGACGCTGCCACAAGCTATCCGCTCTTCTGGGTGAAGTACGACGACCTTGCTCCGTTCCTCACAAAGCAGACCATCATGACAAGCAACCTCAACAACGCTGCTACAATGTCGATGGACGACTACTTCACGAAGAACATGTACAAGGGCAAGATATACAAGACCACGAACATGCTCGGCAAGACACTCGCGCAGTACTGCCCCACCGATTCGGCTATGAAGAAGGAGCAGAAGCGCATCGAGAAGGAGCTTACCGACTTTGAGCAGCACGTATGGGGTGCGGGCGAACCGAAGGACTCGCTCGACAGCATCTCCGCTGTAGACAAGAAGACGGCTAAGGCTATCAGAAAGAAGAACCGCCGCGCAGGTGCCTCAGCCTCAACAAAGACAAAGGCTGCGAAGGTGAAGAAATCACGCTCGCAGAGCAGCTCTTCAAAGTCGTCGGGCAGCGCAGCACGCGTCAGCGTGCGCAGACAGCGACACTAAATCAGTTGAGAGTTGAGAGTTGAGAGTTATGATTACCACAACAGATTATCTGTTAATAGGAATCATTAACAGCACTACAGATAATAACCATATCCACACAGCATATCATAACTCTCAACTTTCAACTCTCAATTCTCAACTGAAATAACTCTCAACTACCATCAAGCAAACGCAAATTGAATATTAACTAAAACAAAAACAGGTATGAAAAAGATCTTTACATCAGCAGCTATCGCCCTTGCGATGCTTTTCACAGCAAACACAGCGAATGCTGGTATCAACTTCGGTGTTAAGGGCGGTCTGAACGTTACAAGCATGAGCCTCGACTCAAAGGTGTTCGACGCAAGCAACCGCGCAGGCTTCTTCTTCGGTCCGACCGTAAAGTTCACACTGCCTATCGTAGGCCTGGGCATCGACGCTTCGGCTCTCTACGACCAGCGTGAGGCAAAGCTCACCGTAGGCGAGGCAAAGACCAAAGAGACCGTGAAGACACAGGCAATCAATATTCCTATCAACGCACGCTACAGCGTAGGCTTGGGCAGCGTAGCAAGCGTACTGTTCTTGGCAGGTCCGCAGTTCGGCTTCAACGTAGGCGACAAGAACGTAGACCTCGGCGGCGACAGCCGTTGGAAGTTCCGCTCATCACAGTTCAGCGTGAACGTAGGCGCAGGCTTCAGCTTCATGAACCACTTCGAGGTTACAGCCAACTACAACATCGCTTGCGGCAAGACGGGCGACGCTACACTCAGCAAGACAGTAAGCGAGGTGGTAGGCTCTGCTACCAAGGACAAAGGCCGCGCTAACGCTTGGCAGATTGCCCTTGCATACTATTTCTAATGCACTACGTAGACGTAATACTTCCTTTACCATTAGAAGGAACATTCACATACTCCGTGCCTGAGCCGATGGTGGCTCAGGTGCGGATGGGTGTGCGTGTACTTGTGCCCTTAGGCAGGTCGAAGACATACACGGCGATGGCGGTGCGGTTGCACAGCGAGAAGCCGGAGTTCGAGACACGCCCAATCATCCAAGTCATAGACGCAGAGCCGGTGCTCATCGAGCAGCAGCTACGCCTATGGCAGTGGATTTCTACCTATTACATGTCGCCCATTGGCGACGTATTCAAGGCCGCGCTCCCTGCCGGTCTGAAAGCCGAAGAGAACTATCGTCCGAAGACGGTGCGCTGCGTCACGCTGCCCGCCAACCTGCGTTCGGAGCAGTCGCTCCACATGGCGCTCACCATCCTGAAGCGCGCGCTAAAACAACACCAGACATTCATCACCTACCTCGAACTGTCGCATTGGAACGAGATTGACGGCGAGACACCGCCGGCACATATCGCCGAGATAGCCTGCGACGAGCTGCAGAACGCAGCCAACGCATCAGATGCGGTGTTGCGCCAGCTCATTCAGCGCAACTTCCTCGAACTTTACCATCGCGAAGTGGGCCGTCTGAATACCTCCGGCGAGTATCACCCCGAGCGTATTCAGCCGCTCAGCCCGGCGCAGAAAGCGGCTGAGGACAGCATCAGCCGCCAGTTCAACGAGAAGAACGTAGTGTTGCTGCACGGCGTAACGTCGAGCGGCAAGACCGAGATATACATCCACCTTATAAAGAAAGCCATCGACGAGGGCAAGCAGGTGCTCTATCTGCTGCCCGAGATAGCGCTGACGGTGCAGATGACGCGCCGCCTGCACAACGTGTTCGGCTCGCGACTCGGCATCTACCACTCAAGATACAGCGACGCTGAGCGTGTGGAGATATGGAAGAAGCAGCTCTCCGCCGAGCCTTACGACGTAATACTCGGTGCCCGCTCTGCCATCTTCCTGCCCTTCACGCGCCTCGGACTCGTCATCGTCGACGAGGAGCACGAGACCTCTTTCAAGCAGCAAGACCCTGCGCCGCGCTACCACGCACGTTCGGCAGCCATCATGCTCGCCCGAATGTACGAAGGGGCTAAGGTGCTGCTGGGCACGGCGACGCCTTCCATGGAGAGCTACCACAACGCCTGCACGGGCAAGTACGGCTACGTGCAGCTCACAACCAGATACAAGGACGTGGCGATGCCCGAGATACGCGTCGTAGACACCAAAGACCTCTACCGCCGCAAGATGATGCGCGGGGCGTTCTCGCCCGACTTGCTCGAGGCGATGCGCACGGCGCTCAGCAACAAGAAGCAGGTGTTGCTGTTCCAGAACCGCCGCGGCTTTGCGCCTATGGTGGAGTGCAAGGTATGCGGATGGGTGCCTAAGTGCAAGAACTGCGACGTGTCGCTCACCTATCACCGTTCGATGAACCTGCTCACCTGCCACTACTGCGGCTACACCTACCCCGTGCCGAAGCAGTGCCCCAACTGCGAGAGCACCGAACTGCTCGGTCGAGGCTACGGCACGGAGAAGATTGAGGACCGCGTGCGCGAGTTGTTCCCCGAGGCGCGCATCGCCCGCATGGACCTCGACACGACGCGCTCGGCTGGCGCCTACGGACGCATCATCGACGACTTCTCCTGCGGCAGAACCGACATACTCATCGGCACGCAGATGATAACCAAGGGGCTCGACTTCTCGGGCGTCACGGTCGTAGGCATTCTGAATGCCGACACCATGCTCAACTATCCCGACTTCCGTGCCTACGAGCAGGCGTTTCAGATGCTCTCGCAGGTGAGCGGCAGAGCGGGCAGGCGCGACGAGCGCGGACTTGTGATACTGCAGACCAAGAGCGCCGACCTGCCCGTGATACAGCAGGTCGTGGCGGGCGACTTCCAGACGTTCGCCCGCGACTTGCTCGAGGAGCGCAGCATGTTCCGCTATCCGCCGTTCTACCACCTCGTCTACGTCTACCTGCGCCACCGCAACGAGCAGCTCGTAGACAGCGCCGCCATCGAGATGGCTTCGCGTCTCAGACAGGCGTTCGCCGACCGCGTGCTCGGCCCCGACAAACCGGCTGTGGCACGTGTGAAGACCGAGTCGATACGCAAGATTGTCATCAAGCTCGAGCAGGGCATCAACCTGCCACTCGCACGCCAGTGCATGGCAGAAGCACGCACGCAGCTGCTGCAGGACAAGCGCTACGCAGCCATGACCGTGTTCTTCGATGTCGACCCAAGCTGATATATTTATACACGCAAGCGAGTTAGCGAAATGAAATGAGCCTACTAAAAAAGCTCTTTTATTTCGCTAACTCGCTTTTTTATAGTAACTTTGCAGCCTGTACTATGTACCAATATTAAGAATGACTAACAAGATACTTATAACAGGAGCCAGTGGCTTCATTGGCAGTTTTATCGTTGAGGAAGCCCTCAACAGAGATATGGAGGTGTGGGCAGCAGTGAGAAAAACCACATCGCGCAAATATCTTCAGGACAAACGCATACATTTTATTGAGCTTGACTTCGGTTCGAAGGAGCAGTTGAAGGCGCAACTCGGCGAGCACGAGTTCGACTACGTCGTTCATGCCGCCGGCGTGACCAAATGTCTCGACAAGGCCGACTTCCGCCGCATGAATACCGAGGGCACAAAGCACTTCGTCGATGCGCTCATCGAGCTGAAGATGCCGCTGAAGCGCTTCGTGTTCCTCAGTTCGCTCAGCGTCTTCGGCGCCATACACGAGCAGCAGCCCTACCAGGACATCAGCGAGCACGACATGCCGCGCCCCAACACGGCGTACGGCAAGAGCAAGCTCGACGCCGAGAAGTACCTCGACGGCATCGGCAACGACTTCCCCTACATCATACTGCGCCCCACCGGCGTATACGGACCGCGCGAGAAGGACTACTTCCTCATGGCTGAAAGCATAAAGAAGCACATCGACTTCGCTGCGGGATACAAGCGCCAGGACATCACGTTCGTCTACGTGCTCGACGTGGTGCAGGCGGTGTTCCTCGCTCTCGACCGCGGCATGAGCGGCAGAAAGTATTTCCTCTCCGACGGCGACGTATACAGCTCTACCGAGTTCAGCGACCTGCTGAAGAAGGAGATGGGCGTGAAGTGGATGCTGCGCATCGTGGCGCCGATATGGGTGCTGCGCATCGTGACGTTCTTCGGCGAGAAGCTGAGCCAGATCACGAAGAAGCCGACCGCTCTGAACAACGACAAGTATAACATTCTGAAACAGCGCAACTGGCGCTGCGACATCGAGCCGGCTTGCGACGAGCTGGGCTATCATCCTCACTACAAACTCGCCGAAGGCGTGAAGCTCGCCGTTGAGTGGTATAAGAAGAACGGATGGCTGTAACGCCTGTGCGCGCAGGTGATTGCTCGGTTGGTGCACTTGAGACAAGTGCACCCACTAAAATTACACTTAAGACAATGAAATTCCTTACACAACTTTTCTCTATAGACAAATCGCCCAAGCGCGGACTGCTCGCGCTGGAGTGGCTCGTGATGGCATACACGGTGTTCACGCTTCTCGTGGCGCTCTTCACTTACACCAACCTGCAGAACCCCGACGCCATGATTTGGGGCCGCGTGCGTGTGGTGGCAATGACCGTGGCGCTGTGGGTGGCTTACCGACTCGTGCCGTGCCGACTGACGCTGCTGGCGCGCGTAATGGCGCAGATGTCGCTATTAGCGTGGTGGTATCCTGACACGTACGAGCTCAACCGCATGTTCCCCAACCTCGACCATGTGTTCTGCCGCGCCGAGCAGTCGGTGTTCGGCTTCCAGCCGGCGCTCACCTTCGCTTCCACCTTCTCGTGGGCTCCCATCAGCGAACTCATGAGCATGGGCTACGCCGCCTACTATCCGATGATAGGCCTCGTGGCGTTCTACTATTTCTTCGCACGCTACAAGGAGTTCGAGCGCGCATCGTTCGTGCTGCTCGCCTCGTTCTTCATCTACTACATAGTGTTCATCTTCGTGCCCGTAGCCGGACCTACGTTCTACTTCAAGGCGGTGGGCTTGGAGAACATCGCCAACGGCTTCTTCCCTGCTGTCGGCACCTACTTCAACACGCATCAGGAATGTCTGCCCACGCCTGGCTACGTAGACGGTTTCTTCTACGACCTCGTCGAGCAGGCTAAGGCAGCGGGCGAACGCCCCACAGCCGCCTTCCCGTCGTCGCACGTGGGCGTTTCGACGGTGTGCATGTGGCTGGCTTACCACTCGGGCAACCGCCGCCTGCTTCTCTTCCTCGCGCCGTTCTACTTCTTCCTCTGTCTCGCCACGGTCTACATACAGGCGCACTACGCCATCGACGCCATCGCGGGTCTCATCACCGGCACAGCTTTGTACTTCGCGCTGATGTATGCTACAAAGGGGTTGAGAGGTTGAGGTGGTGAAGTTTGTAATGTTGAGATGGTGAGATGGTGAGATGGTGAGATTTGTTGTTGTGGTGGTGAGATGGTGATATTACCGGAGACTGGTAACGATATTCCCCCTATGCTGTAACGACGTTACAGCATAGGGGGAATGTTGTTTTTGCCGCGCGGTAATTGTATTACACCGTTACTTCTGCCGTATAGGATGCGTAAACACGAAGCGTGCGCCCTCGGTGTACGTAGTGTCTACCCATATCTTTCCGCCCAATTCCTCTACGAACGCCTTGCAGATAGAGAGTCCGAGCCCCGTGCCCTGCCTGAACGAATTGAGCTTGCTGAAGCGTTCGAACACCTCTGTAGCCTTCTCCTTTGGTATGCCGCAGCCCGTGTCGCTCACGCTGATGCTTATCATGTCGTCCTTGCGCAGCTTCTCGAGCGCAATGGTTATCGTGCCCTTCTCCGTACACTTCTTTGCGTTGGTAGTGAGGTTGGCGAGCACCTGCAGCAGGCGTTCGCGGTCGGTCTCTATCATCAGACGGCTGACGTTCGTCTCGACGCGTATCTCCACATCCGCCGACTTGTTGTTGGCATCGGCTATCTTCGCCGCCGTGTTCACGAGAGCCACCACGTCGTGCTCGCCGATGTTGAACTTCAGCTTGCCCGCCTCTATCTTCGACACCTCGAGCACGTCGTCTATGAGCTTCAGCAGCATGTTGCCGTTGGTCATGATGAGGTCGGCATACTGCTTGCGCTCCTCCGCCGACATCTCTATCTGGTCGTTGGCGAAGAGCTGCGAGAAGCCCAGCACGGCGTTGAGCGGCGTGCGTATCTCGTGACTGATGTTGGCAATGAAGCGCGACTTGGTCTGGTTTGCCTCCTCTGCGTTGTACTTCGCCACGAGCAGTTCCTTGCCCTGCTTCACGAGCTTGGCGCTCAGCCGGCGACTCTTGCGCAGCAGATGGAGCGTTATGGCGAGCGCCGAGACGAGCACGATGATGAGAACGGTGATGAACAGAATGGTGTCGCGATACTCCTCGAAGACGCTCAGCGGCTCGTTCACCACGTCGTAGTTGAAGCTGAAGCCCTCGAGCGAGAGCTTCAGCATGTTCAGGCGCTGCAGGTCGAACACATAGCGGTTCTCCACCAGTCCTACCGGCTTCTTCCTGCCCGTCTTCAGAAACTCCACCACCTTGTCGGCAAGCGTGCGGCCCATGACATGATAGCGCGGCGAATAGCCCGCCACGGGCCAGTGGCCCATAGCTACGTCGGTGAGGGTGAACGTAGGCAATTTAGGGTTGGTCTGTCCGAAGGTGTACGTAGAGTTGCGCACCACATAGCTGTTCGAGTTGTCCACGCTCCACGTACCTAACAGCAGCGCCTGCGAAGGCGGCATGTTCGATATCGTCTCGTCAACCTCTATCATCGACATCTTTCTGCCGTCGATATAGTTCACGTCGAAGCGTTTGTCCTTCTGTGCGTACTTCTTGAAAAGCGCATGCATCGTTACGCCGTGCAGCGTGTTGTCGGTCATGAACGTGAGCGTGCTGCACTCCGGGTAGAAACGCTTTATGAGGTCGAGGTTGCGCTTCACGTCGTAGTAGTAGAGCTCGCCGCCCACGATGTTATAGTCGTTGAAGTCTTTCGTAAGGTCGTACGACTCAGGGTCCCACTCCACAATGTCGAGATTCTGCTGAGCTGGAATCTTCACTATTGCCGAGCTTCTCATGCCCACTACAACTGGCGTGCGCTTCAGCTCGGCGTCGTCGAACGAGAAGAACACCGACGACGCCTCCAGACCCAGCAGCACGATGCACGCCGGACGGTTGCCGTGCTCGTAATACTTCCTTAGCACTCGTCTCAGTCGGTGGCGCCAGCCGAGGCAGTCGCGCAGGTTGTGCGCGTTGATGTCCTCAACGGTTATGGGATTAGGTATGCCGCTTCGGGTGTACTCCTCGAAAAACTCCGCAAGGTTCTCGTTCACGTGGCGCACGGCGGTGTTGTACGACGACACAATCAGCACCGGCGCCAACTCTTTCGGTGACGCCGTACGCTGCTCAGCCTGCGCCCATAACGGCAGGTTGAGCAGCACTGATAAAAGCAGCAGAATGACTGTTCGCATATATATGTATCCCTATTGTTTGTTCTACCTACAAATTTAACTGAAAATAAGGAGTCGGCAAAACAAAGCAGATACTTTTTTATATTGCTGTCCAGTAAAACAGACTGTATAGTCAAAGACGGGCTGAAAGCTCAATAATCACATAGCCCAGGGCAGCGCCCTGGGTAAACATTATGCCCCACATCTCCATTCGCCCTGTAAGGGCAAAAGCCTAATTATTAAGGTGTTGCCCTT
>ULUS01026587.1_pt1 | contig 14061 bp, 12 predicted proteins | sample 1958761 | NCBI WGS metagenome assembly ULUS01 (sample SAMEA4835767, study PRJEB28245) | human gut metagenome | biome: gut microbiome; material: fecal sample | place: Denmark | collected 2008
CAGAATTAAGTATGCACTAAATTAATTCCGCCAACAGGTTTAAGAAAGGAAAAAGATGAAAAAGTTTTTTACTTTAGTAGTAATGGCAATGACTTCCTTGGCCATGATGGCAAAGGACTATACTTGCCCACTCGTTGTTAGTTTGTCGGGACTGGACTTTCCTCCCATTGAAGGCGTGACGGTGTCGGTTGACGAGCAGATCAACGGTAAGTACACATTGAAGCTCCTAAACTTCGATATGGGTGGGGCCATGCCTGTCGGCAATATTGTTGTTGAGGATGTGGATGCTGTGACTTGCGGCACTACAATTGTGCTTAGCGCCCAGAAAAACATTACGATAACAGAGGGCGACAAGGAGTTGGGTGAAGACCAATCGTGGTTAGGCCCCAAATTGGGTATTGTTCCAATCAACATGCAAGGTGAACTCAAAGGCGATAAGTTCAATGCTATTCTCAACATTGACATGTCTAAGATGGCCATGAACATTGGTGTGAAACTTGGTGATGACTGGTCCTTGATGGGACAGATTCCCAATTCCGGTTTTGAAACATATCACAAGGCAACTGTTGGCGACGTGTCGAGTGATGAGCCTAATGCCTGGCATTCCTTTATGAGTAGCACAGGCGGCCTTTCAAATATGGTAAACAAGACTGCCCATACCTTTATTTCCGACGAAGTTCGTCCAGGTTCTACAGGTTCACACAGCGTGAAAGTTACTTCAGGAATAGTCGTGACAGACCTTGGCTTTATGAAGATCAATACACCGGCCAATGGTACGATTACTACAGGAAGACTGAATGCTGGCAGCATGACTGCTAAAGATGAAGCGAATAACTCCTTCCTTGACATGAGTACAACCGACGTTGACGGCAACGGAGATCCTTTCTATGCCGTATTGACCAACAGACCAGACTCCATCGTTGCATGGGTGAAATTCAAGCAAGGAACACTTGACAACAAGTATAAGGACAGTAAATATGCTACTATTAGCGCGATTATCACGGATGGTACCAAGTATCAAGATCCGGAAGATCCCAAGACAACTTATGCAAATGTGGTTGCCAAGGCTAAGAATGCAACGATAGAAAGCAAGGATTTCGCTTGGCAAAGAATAGTCGTTCCATTCGATTATGAAACTTACAAGGCAAACAATGCTAACCCTAAGGCAATTCTTGTGACCATGTCCACCAATGCCACTCCTGGAGCAGCAAGCAAAGATGAGGCTAATCCTGATGTGTTGTACGTGGATGATGTGGAACTTATCTATAACTGCGACATCAAGTCGCTCAAGTTCAAGGGCACAGAAATGCTGATGGAAGATGGTGGATATGAAACGGAATATAATGGTGACGTTAATCTCGACGACATCGAGGTGGAGGCTACAAGCCCCAATGCTTTCATAAACAAGAGCCTGTTGGATCAAAGTGACGACAAAGAAAAACTGACTATGGCTACAATTACTGTCGTTTCCAACGACTTGAAGAATGCCAATGTTTACTATTTCAGCATCAAGGGAGCCTCTATTACTGGCATCAAGAAGACTGAGACCGTGAAGAACAACACCGTGAGCGCTATCTACAACGCCAACGGACAGCGGGTGAGCAACATGAACCAGCCTGGTCTCTACATCATCAAGAATGCTGACGGCAAGACCGTGAAGTTCTTGAAGAAGTAAGGCCTTAAAGCCATATACTTGTCAGCGGCAAGACGTGAACATTCCAGCGTCTTGCCGCTTTTTTGATTTTATGAGAGATGAGCATGGCTGCATGATGGACCATCTCAGATTGAACTGATGTCTTACGCGTGCGCGCGTGCGCACGTAAAAGTTTTCAAAAAATCGCCACTATCTATCACTTTTCTGAAAGGATGACAATATTTTATTGTTACTAAGGGCTTTAAGTGGAGTGATAGATGAGTGATAGATGCGAAATAATCTATCACTCTATCACTCCATATTGCATGATTAAAAAGAGTTTGGAGGAGTGCCCAAAATCAGTCCTACTGTTTGGGCACTCGATGCCCACGGCGCGGGCAATGAGTGCCCAGGCAGTGGAACCAAGCGTAAGTCTGACATTTGCTGTGTGTAACTATGCCACTGAGAGATGCTTGCTTGTGGATATAAAAAACGGGTGACAGACGTTGAATTGTCTGCCACCCGTGGTGTGATGGTCATTGTATGCCTGCCGGGGAAAGTCGGGAGCCACGATGTGACTGGCGAAAACTTTCACCCGAAGAAGCTACGACCGGATGTCGAACAGCTTGAAGAAGCCGGTCAGCGTGAACACGTTGCGTATTTCGTCGGTGATGTGCTCCACGATGAGGTGTCCGCCCTTGGCTTCTACCTCCTTGCGTAGGGTGAGCAAAAGACGCAGACCGGAACTGCTGATGTAGTTCAGTTGGTTACAATCAAGGGTGATTTGCTTGTCGGCCTGCTCGTTGAGCGTCTGGAAATCGGGTGCGCAGTCTTGGACACTGGCGGTGTCGAGACGGCCTTCGAGAGAAGCCCTGACGGCATTCTCTTCAATCTTGATGTCTATTTTCATATATTTCAGATATTAAATGTTTGCTAAGAAACACGACACAAAGGAAAAAATATCGGGACTGATGCTGACTTATCCGATAAATAATCGTACCTTTGGAGTGACCAAACAGATACACTCGAGTATGGAACAGCTGCTCCATTATATATGGAAACACAAGATGTTTCCGCTGCATCCTCTGCAAACCACTGCCGGAGAACCGGTGGAGGTGATCGACCCAGGGCTGCACAACATCCATGCCGGTCCCGATTTCTTCAATGCCAAAATCAAGATAGGCTGCACCATGTGGGTGGGCAATGTGGAGATTCACGAGCGTGCCACAGACTGGTTCGGGCACGGACATGACCACGACCCGCACTACAACAATGTCATCCTGCACGTCTGTGCCCATGTGGACGGCGAGGTGACCACTGCCGACGGCAAACGGCCGCCACAGATGCAGCTCGACGTGCCGCCCCAGGTGGAGGCGCACTATGAAGAGCTTTGCAAGACCGACAGCTACCCGCCCTGCTACAAGGTCATACCATCGCTCGACCGGCTCACCGTGCACAGTTGGATGGCGGCACTACAGGCAGAACGGCTGGAACAGAAGACACGGGCCATCGAGGAGCGGGTAGACCGGTGTGACGGTTCGTGGGAAGCCGCCTACTTTGTCACCATGGCACGCAACTTCGGCTTCGGCGTCAACGGCGAAGCCTTTGAGCAGTGGGCGTTCTCCATACCGCTTCACTGTGTGGACCATCACCGCGACAACCTGTTCCAGATTGAAGCCTTCTTTATGGGACAGGCCGGACTGCTCAACGAGGCCACCATTCCCACGCACTGTCTGGAAGACGCCATGCGGGAAGGCTATTTCAGCAAGTTGCGCACTGAGTACCAGTATCTTCAGCACAAGTTTTCGCTTACGCCCATTGACCCCGTTATCTGGCGCTTCCTCCGGCTTCGTCCGCAAAACTTCCCCCATATCCGCATCTCACAGTTGGCCCATCTCTACCACCAGCGCAAGGCGAGCCTGAGTGCCTTGGCTGAATGTAAGACGGTGGACGATGCGCTGCAATTGTTCGACACCCAAGTGACGCCCTATTGGGAGACTCATTACACATTCGGCTCCACGAGTACGAAAAGCGGCAAGCACTTGTCGCCATCGTCGGTCAACCTGCTGATGATCAACACACTCGTGCCCATGCTTTTCGCCTATGGCAAGCACCGGATGAACGAGGACCTGTGTGACAGGGCATTCAGTTTGCTGGAGCAACTCAAGGCCGAAAACAACAACATCGTGAGAATGTGGCGGACATGCGGTCTGCCCGTGGTGAACGCCGGCGACACCCAGGCTCTCATACAACTCAAGAAGAACTACTGCGACCGCCGCGACTGCCTGCGCTGCCGATTCGGCTATGAGTATCTGAAAGGCAGAAGGATAGAGGAATAACAAGATAATGTGGAACAGAAAAAAATAACTGACGGAAATGAAATTCATATTTGAAACCGAAATGGAAGTGCGCGACTATGAATGTGACATTGAGGGCATTGTCAACAATGCCAACTATCTGCACTACACGGAGCACACCCGCCATCTCTTCCTGCGCTCGCTTGGCGTGAGCTTTGCCAAGATGCATGAGCAGGGAGTGGATGCTGTGGTGGCGCGCATGACCCTGCAATACAAGACTCCGCTGCGTTGCGACGACCACTTCATATCGCGCCTTGCGCTCGAGAAGAAGGGACTTCGCTATATCTTCCATCACGACATCTATCGCAAGGGCGACGAGAAACTGTGCTTGAAGAGCGATGTGGAAATAGTTTGTCTGGTCAACGGACGACTGGGCAACAGCGATGATTATGACCGTGCCTTTGCGCCTTACATAGAGTAGACATGGACCGACTTGAAACCATCTATACCATGGCGCTTGCCCGAATCAACTTCTTCGGGCTTGCCGGACTGCTTGAACTCTACCGGAAGTTGGGCTCTGCCACCGACGTGATGGACCACCGCAAGCATATCCTTGAGGTGCTCCCCGACGCCTCACCCAGATTGCAAGAGGCTCTCGACACGCTTGATGCACCGCTCGAACGGGCACGCGAGGAATACGACTGGTGTCAGGAACATGGCATATCCATGCTCTGTTTGGCAGACGATGGCTATCCCAAGAGACTCAAGGAGTGTGCCGACGCTCCTTTGGTGCTCTATTATAAAGGGACGGCCGACTTGAACCAGCGTCGCATAGTCAGCATGGTGGGCACACGCCACTGTACGATGTATGGCGACGATTTCATCCGACGTTTCATGGCAGACCTGAAGGAAATCTGTCCGCAGGTGCTTGTGGTGAGCGGATTGGCTTATGGCATTGATGTCATTGCCCATAGGGAGGCACTTGCCAACGGTTATGATACGGTGGGTGTACTGGCGCATGGACTTGACACACTTTATCCGTCGAGTCACCGCGACATAGCCAACCGGATGACGCATCAAGGCGGACTGCTCACGGAGCACATGTCGCATACGAAACCGGACAAGATTAACTTCGTGCGACGCAACCGTATCGTGGCAGGCATCGCAGACTGCTGCATCATGGTGGAGTCGGCTGCCCGTGGTGGCAGTCTGATTACGGCAGGCATGGCGCTCGACTATGGTCGTGATGTGTTTGCCGTGCCCGGCCGAACCACAGATTCCTGTTCAGAGGGCTGCAACAACCTGATACGCGACAATGGAGCTTCTTTGCTCACCTGTGCAGCCGACCTGGTGAAGGTGATGGGATGGGAAGCCGATGCGCAATTGGCGCATGCCCAAAGCCAGGGCATTGAGCGCAGTCTCTTTCCCAGTCTTTCGGCAGACGAGCAGAAGGTGGTCGATGTGTTGCGCCAAGCCAACGACCAACAGGTCAATTTGCTCAGTGTGAAGGCCGGCATGCCTGTGGGTAAACTTGCCGCCACATTGTTCGGACTTGAGATGAAGGGCATGGTCAAGGCTTTGGCTGGAGGTGTATACCATTTATACCAATAAAGCATGCTATGTCTTTAATATTGTTAAAGAATGAAAGAAATGCAGGCTGTATAGTTCCGGTTTTGTGTGTAATTGTCTATATTTGTGGCCACAATTAAATTAACACTTAAATCTGACAATTATGTACAGTAAAACTATCAAGTCTGTCTTGGCACTCATGGTGGCAAGCGTGATGTTCAGCTCGTGTGTGGGCTCGTTCAGTCTTTTCAACAAACTGGCTAAATGGAACAAGGGTGCTACCCGCTACAAGTTGCTCAACGAGCTAATCTTCCTGCTCATCTCTCCTGCCTATGCCGTTTGCGGCGTGGCAGACCTTTTCGTGCTCAACACCATTGAGTTCTGGAGTGGCAGCAATCCCCTGGCTGCCAATGTGGGCAAGACGGTGAAAGTGAAGGGTGAAGACGGACAGAAATACAGCGTGAAGTACCTGGCTGACGGCTATGAGGTGACACGTCCCACGGGCGAAGTGTTCTACTTTCTCTATGACCAGAAGGCTGATACATGGTCAATGGAAGAGAACGGAGTGAAGAAAGAACTCTTCCACTTCAACCATAACGGCACTGTAAAGATGACATTGCCTACAGGTAAGAAACTGGATGTGGCACTCGACGAAAGCGGTAAGTTTGAACTCCGCAGTGCCATGGCTGGAGCCACCTATTTCATGGCTGCAAGATAATATTCAAACAGAAGAATGAAAGAAAGAGGAGTGAAAGGACGCCAACGTTCTTTCACTCCTCTCTTTTCTTATAGATAGACAAGGGTGCTTGTCTTTTCGGGGGCAAATATTTCCTGTGCCACTTCTTGAAGTTGCCGGCTGTCGAGGGCGTCGATGTGTTGGTAGAGTGAGGTAATGTCTTTCTCCCAACCATAATGCAGAAAACTCTTGCCGAAGTCAAGGGCAAAGTTCTCCCGGTTGTCGCATGCCACTCCTATTTGTCCTTTTATCTGTCGCTTGGCGGCACGGAGTTGCGCGTCGGAGAGGGGACAGTTCATCAGTTTGTCCAGCTCCTTGCGCACCAAGTGCTCACACCGCCTTACATCCTTTGCGTCGCATCCGAAGTAGACACACCACAACCCTGTGTCGGAATAGCTCACCATGCTGCTTTCCACAGAGTACACGAGTCCGTGCCGTTCACGGAGTGACAGGTTGAGGCGTGTGTTCATGCTGGGACCGCCCAAAACGTTGTTGAGCAGATAGAGTGCCATGCGCTTTTCGTTGTGCACGTCATACGCTATGTTGCCCATCATCACATGTGCCTGGTGTGTGTGCCTGTCTGTTTCAACGGTTTGCGGCCTGTAATTTGTCAAGGGGATGTTATTGGCAGGAACCGACAAGTCTGCCATGACAGGACGGGAAGGGGCAAAGTCGGATGTGGCTTTCTCGAGCAACTTTACCAGCCGTCTGAAGTCCACGTCACCGTAAGCAAAGAACACGGCATTGTCGGGACGGTAGAACTTTCCGGTGAACTGCAGGGCATCTGCTGTTTTGTAGGTGCGCAGTTGGTCGGCGTCGCCCAGTATCTTATGCCCCAGGGGATGCTCCTTGAACACCAGGTTCTCGAAGTCGTCGTAGATAAGTTCTGCGGGAGAGTCGTTGTATATTTCTATTTCGTCGCAAATCACCTCTACTTCCTTGTCGAGTTCCGCCTGCGGATAAGTGCTGTGGAACACGATGTCGGTGAGTAAGTCTACTGCTTTGGGCAGATGTTCATGCAGGATGGCAGCATAATACACGGTGTCTTCCTTGTTGGTGTAGGCGTTGAGGTCGCCTCCCACACATTCAAGGCTGTTGATAATATGGATAGCGTTCCTGCGTTTGGTTCCCTTGAATGTGGTGTGTTCGCAATAGTGGGCTATTCCCTCCAGTTCTCGGCTTTCATCGCGGGAACCGGCATTGATTTCATATCCGCAGTAGACTACGGGTGATGCCGAAGGCAGATGTATGATACGTAGTCCGTTGGAAAGAGTAGTTGTGTTGTAATTCATTGTTTCCTATGAAAGGCTACAAGCAGAGGCCGTTTGTTTGCTTCGGAAGTTCTTGGTTGCTTGTCTGTCGTTTCTTGTTACGGCACACCTTATATTTGTTCTATTCCTCTGTGTAGCATAGCCAAGCGTTCAATGCAAGTTCGCCTTATATTTGTCCACAAAATTACGATGGTTTTTGCACATCTACAACTTTTTCTCAAGCAAAAACTAAAAAAGGTGAGGAATTGGGGTACCCGATTTCAATCCTTTGCGATATGTTTGTAGAAGCTAATGATGCACAGAACGTTTAGAATCCTGACACATAAATTTATGTTGAATGTATTACTCATTTAAATATATGTGGATTATGAAGAAAAGTAGAGCTGTCGAAGTCCTGGCCTTTTGTATGGTCGCCATCTCCTTGTTCTCCTGCACTTCCATAGACAAGTCCGACTTGTCCTCGGTATTGGGGGAGAACAGGATGGCTTTTGAACTGCTGCCGACGAGCAATGATGCTGCTGTTACAACTCTGGTGCCCCGGTTCGTGTTTCCGAACAGCGACAAGCGGAGCCTGACCATTATGGCAGACACTTTAGGACCGCAGTATCATTTGACGCTGATCGCCGAGAATGTCAAGACTTGCAGTGACATAATTGATGTTGCTTATCTGAATGGTTTGGAGGTAGAACTAAAGTACACCAAGAAAAACCATGAAGTGAGTTCCGTAAGACTGTTGTGTGGAAAGACAAGAGATAGTTCGCCGATTCTTACTACGGAATGGGTGTCTGCTCTCAAGACAAATATTCCGACAGCTAAATGGAGGAATATAAGAATCGTAGGGCATCATTGGATGGATAAATCTAAGGCAAAATTAATAATACAGCCGATGTTCCCGTATGATATGATTTTGTGGGGAAATACTCCGAATTTTGAACAATGCCTACATATCATCGAGTTTGCGGAAAACAATCATTTGAGGGTGGATTTGCTTTTCGTCGGAGATACCTATGAAATTGTCGCTTTGAGATTAAGCAATGCCGTAGAACAAACGGGGTGGAAAATCGTGGGGACAAGGTTTTATCGCACCAGAACGCAACCAAAGGAATGTAGTGTCTTGACCGAGGAAGAACTTCAACGAGTCTTTAGTAGGATAGTAGCAAATTCATGTGATAAAGATAATAGACCGGACAGATATCCATGCATACCATTTGGATATGCTACGGATGGTTGTTTAGCACGTGCTCATGCTATGCGAAGACTTATTAATTCTTTGGGGTATGAGTGTCATAAGGCTTTTATGCGGTATGGCTTGATTTGTAAAAAGTATGCCCATTCATCCTCATTGGCAGAGAATGGATGGGCATATATTATGGTTCGTTTACAGCACTTTGATGCTGCTGGGCAGCGACATGGTGTTGCCGTTGATTTTGAGCGGGAAGTTGGGGTTGTCGTTTCCGAAGTTAGTGACAAAGAGCCAGAAGTTCTCCTCCATGAGTTTCGCCTTCAGCTTGCTGTTGATGGTTATGCTCTTGAGCGTCTTGCAGTCGGAAAAAGACGATTCACTGATTTCCGTGACGTTGGGTAGATAGAGCGACGTGATGGAGCAACCGGCAAAAGCGTCATCGTCAACCTTAGTGATGGTGGTGGGCAGGTCCAGCTTTGTGAGACTCTTGCAGCCGTCGAACATTTTCTGTGGCAGCGTGCGGAGGTTCTTGGGCAGCACGACGTTGGTGAGTGCGGAACAGCCGCTGAACATGTCGTAGCTCATGTCTGCACTGAGAGAAGCCGGGAAGGTGACGCTTTGCAGTTTGGGGCAACGCATGAAGCACCCTTGTATTTCTTTCATGCTCGTCGCTGCGAAGACCGCCTTCGTCAGGTTCTTACAGTCGGCGAAAGCCGAGCCGCGAACCACTTGTGTAGAGGCGGGTATGGTTATTTCAGTCAGTGCTGTGCCACGGAAAGCGCTGTTGCCGATTTCCTTGAGTGTGGAAGGCAGTTTGATAGAGCGTATCTTTGCCTCTTGGAAAGCGCTGGCAACAATCTCTGTCACCGGATACATCACGCCGGCATGTTCCACTTTGTCTGGGATGACGATATCCTTTCCATCCACGGCAATCTTGACCACTTCCTTCACGTACGCTTGTTTGTAGTGGGTATGTATGATGTAAATCACGCCACCAATGTCTATCGTTGAACCGCTCTTGCCGGCATTGCTTACGACGGTGGCTTTCTGTCCTGTCGATGTGCGTACCTGCTGTTTGTTGGGTTCTGGGTCCCACTTGGTCCAGGTAATCTTGTGGGCATCTTTCAGTCCGCCGTGTTTTTCGAAGTACTCCTTCATTCTGTCCGGATTCTCAAACATGTTGACCTTGAAGAGCGGTTCGATGGACGAACGTACCAATGCCTTGTAGACACCGCCTTGCAGTATCTCGACAATTTGATCGTGCGCCAAGTTGATGACCCAGTTGTATGTGTCTGTATCCGCATATTCTGATCTCACATCCCTAATCTTTTCTTCCATTTTCTCGAGAGCCGAACAACGGTCATACAGCACTTCCTTAACCTGACTCAGATATTGGGCTGCAGGCGAAAGGCTCATGTCGGCATAGGTGTGCGCATTGGACAGCATTTCGTAGACAGCGACAAGACTCTCGTTGGTCAGTTTGGTTGCCACGGGTTGCTTGTCTCTCCATGCCACCTGTTTGCTCGCCTCTTTGGGCGGCTGCACGGGTTTGTAGTTCAGTCGGCCTTCTGCCGCATCTATGTCATAGCCCAATGGGGCAAACAGTGCCGTGTGCTGCTCGGGTATGCGCACTGTCGGCTTCTCGTCCTCGGCATTGCGGTTGCCGTCGGGTCCTAACACGGCAGTGGCATAGTCGTTGAGCTGTTTGTCGCGTGCCTTTTGTTTGGCCGACGACTTTCCTTTCATCTTTACTGGCGACGAAGTCACCTTGCCTATGGTCACCTTGCTCACCGCATCGTTGGCAGCACTGTTGACGGTGCCCGTCACTTTGTTCACGGCTTTGCGCTCCATGTTCTTGCCGATATTCTTGCTCACGTTCTTCAGTTTCCCCAATAGTCCCTGGGCTTGCATGGGGCAGGGCGCAGCCATCAGACATGCGCAGAAAAGGGCAATCAGTTGAATTCTCATAAGTCTTTTGGTGTTCATAGTTGTTGTGGTTTTGTTCGTGTTTAATGTGTGTGGTTATAAAAAAGGAGGTTAATGATGTTTTACTATCATGTCGGCAAATATACAAAATAATTTCCAATTCATTCAAAAAGCAGAGACAAATTGTAGGTGAGAACCGAAAAAACTTTCCGGCGATGGAAATATGTCCCTATAGATTGTAGCATTTTACCTTTGCACCAAGCGGGAAAAACCTTAAATTTGCAACATTGAACGACTATAACCAATAAACCGAAGAATATGAAAAAGACTTTTCTCATGCTTTCCCTGTGCGCCCTTTCGCTGGCAGGATGGGCCAAGGGCCTTGCCTTGTATCCTCAACACAAGTCCACAAACGTGAATGTGGACACGCGTCTGACCCTTTCTTTCGACAAGACTCCAAGGGTGGGGCAGAGCGGATGGATACGTGTCTACGACCTTACCACCGGTCTGGCCGTAGACAGTCTGGACCTCAGTCTGCCTGCAGGGCCCACTGAGTCGCAGCCGAGGCTGGCTTCTGCCGTCTACACTCCCGTGCCCTACAACTATTCTCCGCGCCGTGCCACCAACCGCGACACCAAGCCCGGCACGGCGTCGGGCGTCAACAAACCCGATTCCGGACTTTACCAGCTCAACATCATCGGCGGATTCACCGATGGCTTCCACTTCCATCCCGTGCTTGTCAGGGGCAACAAGGCGGTGATTTATCTCCACAACAATGTGCTTGAATATGGCCATCAGTATGCCGTAACCGTCGACCGGGGAGCGATAGTGAGTGCCGACGGCAAGTTCAAGGGCATCCGCAAAGGCGAATGGACCTTTACTGTGAAAGCCACAGAGCCAAATCCTGCCGACCGCACCCTTGTGGTGAGTGCCGACGGCACGGCCGATTACTCCACCCTGCAGGGCGCCATGGACCGTGTGCCCGACAACATTGTCACTCCTGCCGAGGGCTGGACAGTGAAGGTGAAGAACGGCGACTACGAGGAGATAGTCTATTTCCGCAACAAGCAATATGTGCGCCTGCAGGGCGAGTCGCGCGACGGAGTGGTGGTGCACTATGCCAACAACGAGGTATTCAATCCTCATCCGCTCGACATCAAGACCAATGAGTGGCCCGGCACCTTCCCCTCTCGCCGTGCTGCCTTTGCCATTGACAACTGCCGATACATCACCGTGACCGACATGACCATCAAGACCGACCTGGAAGGACAGGCCGAAGGACTCCTTGTCAACGGCAGCCACAACACCTTTAGCAACGTCCACATCATTGGCTCGGGCGATGCCCTTCAGACCAATGGCAGTGCCGATTACAAGGACTGCACCGTGGATGGCGGTGGCGATACGGTGCTCGGCCGTGGTCCGGCGTTCTTTGAGCGTTGCAGTTTGCGTAGCAAGGGTGCTTTCATGTGGATTCGCAACACCAATGCCAACCATGGCGACGTGTTTGTGAACTGCACCTTTGAAGGTTTGGGCGACGACACCGAACTGGCTCGTTCGCCGGTCAACAAGGGCACAGGCTATCCTTATGCTGAGGCGGTGCTTATCGGTTGCAAACTGAAGAACATTGCTCCTTGCGGATGGAAGAGCATAGACGGCGACACCACCTATGTGCGCTTTTGGGAGTTCGACAGCCGTGATTTCAACGGCAACCCCGTAGACGTAAGCCGCCGTCACCCGGCTTCCCGCCAACTTAACGCTGAGAAAGACAAGGCAATCATAGCAAGTTACAAGAGCCGCCAGTTTGTTTTGGGCTGGTAATCCGTGCTCGTAGGATCCGCTCCCTACTCAGTTGCCAATCTTTGCCGACCGCCTTTTCTTCCGCCAGCGGTCTGCTCCATGTCCCCTCACAGCCGTCTTCCACTTGGGATACGGCAGTGAGGGGACAAATTTTTTCCGCCCTACCGCTACGTTTCCTACAGAGCGTCTTGTCTTTAAAAAGCCCGTGAAAATCGGTTCTTCTGCCATTCGTAGTGACAATGGAATTGAGATGAGTATCACTTCCGAACCGGATATGCCCGCCAACTTGCCCTTTTGCCGTTTATCAGTGGCAGACTTGCGGTGTGCTAATGGCAGACTTGCGGTGCGCTAATGGCAGACTTAGACTTGGTCCCACAGTTTGGGGCAATCCATTTGAACTTGACGAGTGATAGATGAGTGATAGAAGCTCGTAGATGCGTTGGATGCGTTGTTCCGTTTCGCTGAGTTCCGGCGGCATTTCTATGGCGGCATCGGCGTAGATGACCCGGTAGAAGTCGGCATAGCGGTTGGAGGCTGCCCATCGCCGCTTTTGGTCGACGGCCTTGTTGAAGACAATCTGCGAGATGTAGCTGTAATACTTATCCGCTGTGAGCGTGGTGTGGTATTTCCACAATTGAGCGAAAGACTCCCAAGATGTCACGGCACACTTCATCATCTTTCACCATTTGATAGGCGAAATAATAAAGGCGGGAATAGTATTCCCTGAAGAACCGTTCAAAGTCTTTTCTGGCTTCCACGCTCTCTCTTCTATATGCTTGTTTGTGGATTGATATGAAAGCAGCGACTTATGAATTTCTTCATAAGTCGCTGCTTACGTGGGCCATCTAGGGCTTGAACCTAGGACCTCCAGATTATGAGTCTGTTGCTCTAACCAACTGAGCTAAAAGCCCGGCTCATCCATTGAGGGATAAGTTTTCGTCTGCAAAGGTAGAGTTTTTCCACGATATTTCCAAATATTTTCCGAGAAAAGATTATCCTTCTCTTTCTTGTCTTTCGCCTTGCCTGTCTGTTGCGGAGTATTCTCTATGTGGAAATGTCTGATAGTCATGTGCTTCCACCACACACAACATCGTCTGTTGCTGACAGCCGGCCAATGTCACACTTTGCTCACGCGCGCGTATGCGCGCGCAGGTAAAGATTTTCCATTTTCTCCATCATCTATCACTTTTGGCATGTTTTGAAGAGGTAAGGTCTTGACAATGAGCGCTATAACTGGAGTGATAGATGCAAAAAAATCTATCACTTATCTATCACTATCTATCACTCTTGGGGGAGGTTTCCGGAATTTGAAGTGACGATTGTGTGTCTATGTTTATCCGAAACAGAAAAGCGGACTGAGTAGAGGTCGGGCTTTCAGCCCGCATGCCATGCAATCCAAACACCACGATATTAGGTGTCACTCCAAGTCACGGATGAGCCTTTTTCGTAAAAAATGGTGGTGCGCTGTGTCGATTGACCATGCGGGCATATGTTAAACGGAGTGCCCAAAATGCATCCCTCGGTTTGGGCACTCGATGCCCACGCCGTGGGCAATGAGTGCCCAGGCTCTTGGACTATCCTTGAACGTGCCGTTAACGGGTTGCAAACGGCTCACCAGATAAACATGGGGGGAGTTTTCTGATTCTATA
>ULUS01026653.1_pt1 | contig 14016 bp, 9 predicted proteins | sample 1958761 | NCBI WGS metagenome assembly ULUS01 (sample SAMEA4835767, study PRJEB28245) | human gut metagenome | biome: gut microbiome; material: fecal sample | place: Denmark | collected 2008
AATTTTTCGTATATTTGCATAGATGAAACATATTACTCTTTTTATCCTATTACTGTTATTTCCATTCTGTGCTTCAGCTCAGATGGAGAATATTCGTGGACATGTCAGAAGCGAGTTCTTGTCACAGGCAATAGATAGTGATGCTTATAAGTATTTCAAGACTGTAACTTCAAAGGGTACATGGAAGGATATCGATTATGCTGACCGTTCACGTTCTCTTTGGCAGTTAGAACGACATCTTGACCGTCTTATTGCAATGGCACTTGTTTATGAGAACAGTGCAAGGAAACGTTCTTCTGATCTGCAGAAGATTACTAATGGTCTTAGATTCTGGTTTGATGGCCATTTTCGTAACGATAACTGGTGGTATCAGAAGATAGGTATTCCTCGCAGAATTCTCAACTTGGCATATATCCTTGATGATGACATCCCTGCAAATCTTCATGGACCAGTGTCTGAGGCTTTGCGTGTCATTGATAGCGACGATTATCCAGCTCGCCCAGGTGGTGACCGTTCACAGGTGCTGAGCAATCATGCAAAAGCTTTGCTGTGGCAGCATGACAGTTCTGGGGTAGTGAACATATTCCGCAAGATTGAGGCTGAGGCACGCATTGCTCCAATTGAGGAGATAATGTATGATGCTGTTGGAGGCATGGAGGTACGCAATGGCTGGATGCATGCAGGGCGTGGAGTACAGGCTGACATGAGTTTTCACCATCGTGGCGACCGTGTGAATAGCACAATGACATACGGTCAGGAACTACTACATGAGTTCTGTTACTGGGAACGTCTGTTGAAAGGGACACCTTTTGCATTCACTAAAGAACATGTTCAGTTTATGATTAACTATTATCTGGATGGTGTATGCCGTCATCTGGTGAAAGGTAAATTCATTGAGCCTTCAGCATTCAATCGTGAAATCTCTCGCCCTTGGGAAGGAGAGGTAAAGAACGACTATGCAGAGCAACTTCTGCAGTTTTGTGATGGCTATCGTGAAAGCGAATTAAGGCATATCATAGATATTCAGAATGGTTCTGCACAATATGATTTGAGCTATGCATATCTCTTTTGGCAGACAGATTACTTTACATTCTCACGCCCACAATGGCAGACTGCAGTACGTATGCACTCTGAGCGTAATGCCAATATGGAGGCAGCACATAATAGTGAGGGTATCAGTAATCACTTCCGTGGTGATGGTGCTTGTATGCTTTCTGTGGTAGGTCGTGAATATAAGGGCATTCAGCCTGTCTTCGATTTCCGCATGATTCCTGGAACTACAACACCGCTTGTTGCGAAGATGCCACCAATGAATGAGGTTCTTGTACGCCATTCTGAGACAGTCTTTGCAGGTGCTGTATGTGATTCTTTATATGGTGCAGCAGGCTTTGACTTCCGCTCACAGCGTTCTGATCTTCATGCTCGTAAAGGTTATTTCTTCTTTGATGAGGGATATGTTTGTCTTGGAAGTAATATCTACAGCAGTTCTAATGACACTATTGTCACTACTATAGAGCAATGTCTGAAGAAGAGCGATGTTCGTCGTGATAACAACTGGTTCTTCCATAATGGCAATGCATATGAGGTTTTGTCGGATAATGAGGTTTTATCATCTGTTCAGCATAGAAAAGGTACATGGGAGAACTGCATCAAGGGAGTTGATTATGCCAAGGATAAAGTTAGTGAAGATGTGTTTACACTTGCAATAAGTAATGGAATAAAACCTGCAGGAAGCAGCTATGCCTATGCAGTGATGCCAAATACCAACGATGTAAGGTCACCATGGTATGATATTCTTCAAAATAGTGATTCTCTGCAGGCAGTAAGTAGCAAGGATGGCTCACTCACATATGTAATCTTCTACGAAGCAGGAAGTATAAAGACGGGATTTGAAACAATCTCAGCAGACAAATCATGCATGGTGATGAAGCATGATAATCGCTTTTATGTAAGTGATCCTTCTCGTCATCATGAGCAGGTGGAGATTACTATTAATGGCAAAAAACATATCGTAAAACTTAATACTTGGCAACTGGCTGGTAAAACTGTCGTTTTGGAATAGAATAATATTGCATTTTCCGTGTTTGTGCAATAAAATTGTATTCGAAAAAAGAATATTTTCATAGGCAGAATCGGTATTTCTGTATTTTTGTGGAAAATTATGAACCGCAATGAACATTAAAAAGAACTATCGATTCTGCCTATTATGTGCATTCGTGTCATTAACATATACAGCTGTTGATGCACACGAGGGATTTTTCGCACATCAGATTAATAGCAACCTAAAGTATTGTGATGAACAGATTCGACTCACAGAGCAGACTATTCATTCTGATACAATATTTCCACGTAGTATAAATGCAAACTCAAAGGTTTGGAAGACAACCAACTTTGCCGACTGGACCAGTGGCTTCTGGCCTGGAATACTGTGGATGGATTATGAAGCAACAAAAGACCCTTATATAAAGGAGAAGGCAGAACATGCTACAGCAACTCTTGAGCGGCTCCTTGATCCTAAGCATAAGATAGACCATGATATAGGTTTTCAGCTCTATTGCAGTTATGGTAATGCATATCGTATTACAGGTGACAAGCACTATCGTGATATTCTGCTGAAAGGTGCAGAACGTCTTGCGGAACTGTATAATCCTCAGGCAGGAACAGTCCTTTCATGGCCTCACATGATAAGAGAGGGATGGCCTCACAATACTATAATGGATAACATGATGAATTTGGAACTGCTTTTCTTTGCTGCAAAGAATGGTGCTTCTCGCGAGTATTATGATATTGCAGTGAGTCATGCACGTAAGACAATGGAAAATCAGTTCCGTCTTGATGGCAGTAATAATCATGTTGCTCTTTACGACACTCATACAGGTCAGTTCTTGCGTTGCCTCACGAACCAGGGTTACAGTGATAACTCAATGTGGGCACGTGGTCAGGCATGGGCTATCTATGGTTATACCATGGTCTATCGTGAGACAGGTGATAAGACATTCCTTCGCTTTGCCGAGAAGGTCACCAAGTGTTATCTCGACCGTCTTCCAAAGGACATGATTCCTTACTGGGATTTCGACGATCCTATGATTCCAAATGCTCTTCGTGATGCTTCTGCTGCTGCAATTGTCAGTTCTGCTTTGCTTCAGCTTTCAAAGCTTGAGGATAATGAGAGTCTCTCACGCCGTTACTATTGTGCAGCCGTGAAGATGATCAAGGAACTCTCTTCTTGTAAGTATCAGAGCCGTGAGAAAAATTCTGCGATTTTATTACATAGTGTAGGTAATATGCCTGCAGGTTACGAAGTGGATGCTTCTATCAACTATGCAGACTATTATTATATGCAGGCGCTGATATGGTGCAAAAACAACATGTAACAATGGAAATTTGCCAATATTTTTCAATTTTGTTGCAGGTATGTTGTATTTATTAATGTCAATTTATGCTATTTTTGTATTCGTAATAATAACTAATTAAAACAATTAACAATGAAGAAACTTTTAATACTTTTGGCGTGTGTAACTGTTGCTTTGTCATCCATGGCTGGAGATATTATTGTCAAGCCGGTTTTTGCTCATCGTACCAATAAGGAAACAAACTGGGGCGGATCGGTAGATGATATCAAAGCAAATAAGGATTACAAAATGACGCTTGTTCCTGGTACAGAAAACCTTTATACTTGTACGATTCATCTGAATAAGTATTTTAAGACTAATAAGTGGAAATCGGGTGATACATATGCAGAGAATGCAGGCTGGAGTAACGTACATAAGTTTGCTTGTGTAAATACTGACAACTTTGGTGCTCTTGATAAACAGGGTGCTGGTGACTTAGGTAGTGCAATTAGTGCTGCTCAGGAATTCACTATATATAATGATGAAGGCGAAGATGTAACATTCTATGCAATGGTAGATGCTGACGGTAAGGTTCATTCCTATTGTAATAAGCAGAAACTGATGTTGCTTAATGGTCCTATCATTGGAGGGGAGCCTGACTCTGATCTTAAAATTTCTGAGTATTTCACTATTGCTGATAATTCAGTAAAACTCAAGATAACAGGCAATCAGAACTATTATTGGCCAGATGATAAAGCTTCAAATTTGGATTATTCAGTTACAACTTTCGGAGTTGGTAAAGCAACGTTGGATTTGAACACATTTAAGTTCACAATTGAAAATAATATTTTTGATACGCCTTTAACTGTTACATCAGCAGGTGCTTCTACATTGGTTTTGCCTTATGAAGCAACGATTCCCGAAGGTGTGAAAGCATATACTCTTACACATACGGAAGGTGAGGCCACGGCAATAGCAACAGAGTTAACAGGATCCATACCCGCTAACACTCCAGTTCTTATCAATGCAGAAGCTGGTACTTATAACTTTCATGGCACAGAAATTACCTATCAGAAAGGTGTACAGACAGTTGGTGCATTAACATCTGTTCGGGCTTGTAAATATGTTCCAGTTGGAAATTACGTTCTTCAGAATCATAATGGTCAGGTCGGTTTCTATAAAGTTGTTGAGGGAAAACCTGTAATGATAGGTGCAAATCGTGCTTATTTGACACCTTCGGTTGCAACGGCAGCGGCAAAGATCAACATAGAATATCCTGAAGTAACAGGTATCACATCTATTAAGGATACAACAATCGAAAACGATGTTATGTACAACCTTGCTGGTCAGAAGGTTGGTAATGATTATCGTGGTATAGTGATTAAGAATGGTTGTAAGTTTTTTAACAAATAATGGACTCCAAAAATCTAAAAGCAATGAAAAATAACTATATTGCTCCAACAATAAAAGTATTACTTATGAATACTGTTGTAAATTTAGCAGGTAGTAACCCTACTGGAACTTTAGTCTACGAGGAAGAGGATGATGATTCTGCTTCCTCCGAATACGAGTGTCTTGCTAAGCCTCACAGCGTGTGGGATGAAGACGACATTTGGGAGGAATAAGTCCCTTCGGGCAAAAAATATTCAATATAAAAAGTTGACAGCGGATGATAATTATAGACTTCCTGTCTTTTCAATACCTAATAAAATGAAATTAAAGATTCTGTTTCTATCTGCACTGACTATCCTAATAGCAACGACATCTATGGCGCAGGACCTTGCTGACGAAGTAGACCTTTTCATGGGTGTACATGGCAACAGTAACTGCGTGATAGGTCCTCAGTTGCCTCACGGCTCTGTTAACCCTTCGCCTGATACTCCTAAGGGAGGACAGAATGGTTACGATGAAAGTGACAAAATACGAGGATTCTCTCAGTTGCATGTGTCTGGCATTGGCTGGTCACGCTATGGTCAGATATTGCTCTCTCCACAGAACGGCTTCTCTGCCAAGGAGACTGGACACGACTCTCCAAAGGCTAATGAGATTGCTAAACCATATCGCTATGCTGTAACACTGACACGTTACGGCATACGTACAGAACTTTCACCAACACATCATGGTGTGTTCTATCGCTTCACATTCAACAAACCTAACAATAACAATATTCTGCTTGATCTTCGCCATAACATCCCACAGGACATCGTTCCTATAGTGAAAGGTACGTTCAATGGCGGCGAGATAAACTATAATGAAAAGCAGAGACTCATTTCTGGTTACGGTATCTATGCAGGCGGCTTTGGCAGTAAGCAGCCATATAGAGTCTATTTCGCAATGAAGATAGACGATCCAGATGCAACAGTAACCATAACAAATAACGATACGAAGGCTCTTTATGCAAAGATAGGCGTAAAGGCAAAGACCGTGAATGCCATAATTGCCATCTCAATGAGCAGTGTGCGCAATGCCACAAAGTATCTCGAGGTGGAACTGGAGGACCATAGCTTTGAGCAGGTTTGCGATGCAGCTCGCAAGCAGTGGAACCGTACTCTTGGCAAGATAGTATTCTCAGGAGCAAACAAGGAGCAGCGCCAGCTGTTCTATACCTCGCTTTATCACAGCTATGTGATGCCTCGTCTGCGTACAGGCGATAATCCAGGATGGAAGAGCAATGAACCACATCTGGATGATCACTATTGCGTCTGGGATACATGGCGTACGAAATATCCTCTGATGACACTGCTCAATCCTTCATTCACAGCAGCAACAGTACGTTCGTTCATAGATCGTTACAAGCATGACGGACTATGTACAGCAACATATACTGCTTCAATGGAATGGCCTGAGAACCAGGGTGGCGATGATGTGGATAATATCATTGCTGATGCTATCCTCAAAGGTGTGAAAGGCTTCGACTATAAACAGGCATACGAGGTGATGAAGAACAATGCATTGACACAGCGCGACAGCACCTATCGTCGTCTGGGATGGATTCCTGGTGAACATAAGATGATGAGTTGCAGCTACACCCTTGAATATGCATATAATGATGATCGTGTTGCAGTGATTGCCGAGAGGATGGGCGACACAGAGACTGCCGAGATGCTGAAGAAACGTTCTCTTGGATGGATGAACATGTTCAATCCTGATCTTGAGAGTGTTGGCTTCAAGGGATTCATTGCTCCACGTAAGAAGAATGGTGAATGGATAAGCATTGACCCAAAATATAAGTGGGGATCATGGGTTGACTATTTCTATGAGGGCAGCTCATGGACTTACTCTCTCTTCGTTCCATCACAGTTTGGTAAGCTTATACGTATGTGTGGTGGCAAGGAAGTGATGGCAGATCGTCTGCGTCATGGCTTTGACAATGACCTCATTGACCTGAGCAACGAACCTGGCTTCTTATCTCCATTCATCTTCAGTCACTGTGATCGTCCTGATCTTAGTGCTTACTATGTAAATCATATTCGTAAGAATATGTTCTCTCAGAAGGGTGGCTATCCTGACAATGAGGATAGTGGTGCCATGGGTTCATGGTATGTATTCACATCTCTTGGTCTGTTCCCAAATGCAGGACAGAACATGTATTATCTTCTTCCTCCAGCCTACGACGATATTACAGTGACAATGGAGAATGGTAAGAAGATACAAATTCATGTGAACCGTACTTCTGCTGATGCAAGATTCATTAGTTCTGTATTAGTAAATGGTCAGAAACTTGATCGTTCATGGATAAGTCATGATGAGATTGTGAATGGTGCTGTGATAGAATACACACTGAACAACAATGGTGAGCTGTGGCAGTTGAAACCTTTCGAGGCTTCACGTCATGAGGCACTGCCATACGGTGTGAACCTTGCTGGTGCAGAGTTCTTCCATCATAAGATGGAGGGACAGGGAAAGCTGAATAAGGACTATTACTATCCAACAACAAAGGAGCTTGACTACTGGCATAGCCGTGGCATGGACCTTATCCGTCTGCCATTCAAGTGGGAACGTCTGCAGAGAACTCTCAACGGCCCTATGGACAAGGAGGAACTCGATACTATAAAGAGCATCCTTGATCAGGCTCAGCAACGTGGCATGCAGGTCCTCATCGATATGCATAACTATGGTCGTCGTTCTGTTAATGGAAAGGTACATATCATCGGCGATGAGGTGATGCCAAATGACTTCGGACAGTTCTGGGCAGCTTTCGCACGTGAGGTGAAAGGGCATCCTGCACTCTTCGGTTATGGTCTCTGCAATGAGCCACATGATATGCTGGCTTCTACACCTTGGAAGAATATAGCGCAGACTGCAATCGACTCTATACGTCTATATGATACAGTTACCCCTATTGTAGTTGGTGGAAACCATTGGAGTTCGGCTGAGCGTTGGCAGAAACTGAGCAATGAACTGCGTGAGCTTCGTGACCCTAAAGACAACCTCATCTTCGAGGCTCATTGTTACTTCGATATTGATGCATCAGGTATCTATCGTAAGGGTTATGACGAGGAACATGCCTATCCAACTGTAGGTGTGGACCGTGTACGTCCTTTCGTGGAATGGCTCAAGGAGAATAACTTCCGCGGTCTCGTTGGCGAATATGGTATTCCTGCTGATGATGAGCGCTGGATGGACTGTCTTGACAACTTCATGCGTTATCTCCACGAAAATGGAGTGGGAGGTACTTACTGGGCTGCTGGTGCACGATGGAACAAGTATATCCTTGGCGTGCATCCTACAAACAACTATAAGACCGACCGTCCACAGCTGAAGGTGCTGACACGCTATACAGAAACCAAAAACGAATATTAAACCATGAAACTGAAGAATATCCTTTGTGCTGTTGCCGTAACCATTTCGCTGAATGCTTTCGGACAGCAGTATGATCTTGTCATCCTGGGTGGAAACCCTGGAGGAATCATGGCTGCAGTGGAAGCAGCTCGTATGGGGAAAACATCACTTATTCTTGAACGCAATAGTCACATTGGAGGATTGCCTGCTAATGGTCTTGGTGCTACAGATATCGCCACACGTGGTGCTACGACTGGTCTATTCTCTGAGTTTACACAGCGCATCAAGGCATATTACACTAAGAAATACGGTAAGAACTCTCAACAGGTGAAGGACTGCAGCGATGGCTTTCACTTTGAGCCATCTGTAGCAGAAAAGGTCTTTGAGGAGATGCTTGCTGAGCAGAAGGGTAAGATAACAGTTCTCAAAAAACGTCAGTTCAACTTCTCGGACGGTGATCTGCAGATGACCGGTACTAAGATTACAGGCATCCGTGTGGTGAATCGTACTACTGGTGCTGATGAGTACTACAGCGGAAAGATATTTATTGATGCCACATACGAGGGTGACCTCGGTGCTGCTGCTCATGTGCCTTATCGTATTGGTCGTGAGGCTCGTTGGGAATACAATGAACCTGGAGCAGGCCGTACATACGAATACTGGAAGAGCGACCCTGCTGAGGGAAGCACCGGTGATGCTGATAATGCCGTGCAGGCATATAACTATCGTTTGTGTCTGACATCTGACCCTTCTCAGCGTGCTCCTTTCATTAAGCCAGAGAACTATAACCGTGAGGAGTTCGCTTCTCTTGTTGAGGATGTATGGACTGGTCGTAACACCTGGAAGATGATGCGTGGTGTGACAAAGGAGATGATGGAGGCTAACCGTAAGGCAATCCAAAATGGTGGAAAGTCAACCATTCCTGGCGACGGATGGGGAATCCTGAAACTGGTCACTATCAACATTCTGCCAAACGGAAAGACTGATGCCAATAATCAGCATGCTGCATTCATATCTACCGACCTTCCTGAGGAGAACTGGCCATGGCCAACAAGCTCGTGGGAGTGGCGCGATAAGTTTGCTAAGCGTCTGAAGGACTATACACTGGGTTTGTTCTGGTTTGCTCAGAATGATGAGGCCCTGCCACAGAGCTTCCGTGATGAGATAAAGAAATGGGGACTTGCAAAGACAGAATACGAAGATAACGAGTTCTTCCCACGTCAGGTATATGTTCGTGAGGGACGTCGCTTCGAGGGAATGTATTTCTTCACAGCTAAGGATGCACTGCCTGTTGCTGAGGGACAGCGTCCTCCATTGCATAAGGAGAGCATCACTGCAAGTCATTATGCTCTCGACTCACATGCAGCACGTAAACGCGAGGAGGGACGTGTGCACCTCGATGGATTCATAAGTTATCCAACGGCTGTTTATACAGTTCCTTATGGTGTTATAGTACCAAAAAATGTAGATAATCTTCTGTTGCCAGTTCCTGTCAGTGGTTCACACATTGGTTTCTCTACAATCCGTATGGAGCCTTGCTGGATGGCACTGGGCCAGGCTGCTGGTGCTGCTGCATCTCTCGCCATTGACAATAACGTGAAGGTACAGGATGTTAATGTGCCAACGCTGCAGGATCGTCTGCTTGATGAGGGCGCAACACTGTTCTATTATCGTGACATGAAACCTTCTGATTCAGAGTTCAAGACAGCTCAACTGAAAGGACTTCGTGGTGAGATAAGTGACTGGAACTACAAAAAATAAAGGATATATCTTTTGACAATGAAAAAACTACTGATTCTGATATTATTTGTTGCAGCAAGTACTGCTGCATTTGGTGCAGCTCGCTTTGTAAAGGCGACTGACAGCAACGTGTCGTTCACTGGTCGTGTACTGAATAATGCCGATGGAAGTGTCTGCTTCGACTGGACTGGCGTATATATGCAGACAGAGTTCTCTGGAGGAACTATCGGTGTGAACATTGCTGAGAGCGACACTGCATATTATAATCTGTTCATTGATGGCAGATGGCAGAAGAAGATAAAGATCTTCGGTAAAAAAGCCCATGATGTGCTGCTTGCCGATGGACTACGAAGAGGAAAGCATACTGTGAGCCTGCAGCGTTGTACTGAAGGAAAATACAGCCGTACAACCATCTTCGGAATCAATGTTGATAAGGATGCGGTACTTTCTTCAGTAAAGAAAAAAGAACGTTTCATTGAGGTCTATGGCGACAGCTATACATGTGGCTTTGGCGTGGAAAGCAACCGTGCTGAAGACCCATTCCGTTTGGAGACAGAGAACTGCAATGACTCATACGCATGCATCATCGCACGATATTTCGATGCCGACTATGCTTTCATAGCCCATTCCGGTCAGGGCATGGTACGTAACTATGGTGATAAGAATCAGACTTCAGAGGTGAATATGTTCACTCGTCACGACCGTGTCTTCGATGATCATGATACTATCAAATATGATTTCAAGGATTATAAGCCAAACCTGGTGATGATAAACCTGGGAACAAATGACTTCTCACCTGTAGCCATCCCTGAGGTGAAGGCTTATGTGGGTAATTATCTCAAGCTGATTCGTTCACTCCGTTCACATTATGGTGACGTGCCAGTGCTCTGCATCACTCCTCATTCAGCCAACGACTATCTGCTGGCTGCATTGCGAGTGCTGAAGGACAGTGTGGAACAGTATCGTCATGTGCATATGGCGCAGACAATGCCTGGTATTGTGAACTATGGCTATGACCTTGGTGCATCATGGCATCCTAATCGTCAGGGACAGCGCAAGATAGCTATGACCCTTATTCCACAGGTTTCAGCAATAACAAAGTGGGATGTCGATGCTATGGACGGTTTGCTCTATCCTAATGACCGTGACTGGGCACAGATTGCACGTTATGACGCAGACAATGAGCGTGTGATGAAGAAGGAGGATGCTGAGAGAGTGGTATTCCTTGGTAATAGCATTACCGAATTCTGGCCTCATCGTCATGCCAAGTTCTGGGAGAAGAACAAGCATTTTGTATGCCGTGGCATCTCTGGTCAGACTTCTTCTCAGTTTGTGACTCGTTTCCGTGAGGATGTCATCAACCTCAAGCCAAAGACTGTTGTGATCAATGCCGGTACAAACGACATCGCCGAGAATACAGGTATGTATGATGAGGACGTGACAATGGGTAATATCATCACAATGGTGGAGCTTGCGCAGTATCATAAGATAAATGTCGTACTCTCATCAGTACTGCCAGCAAAGCGTTTCACATGGCGTACACATATCCAGCCAGAGGACAAAATCGTGAGTCTCAATGCCCGTATCCGTAAGTATGCTGAGGAACATAATATTCCATTCGCCGATTATTATTCTGCACTTGTGTTACCTGACTGTTCGCTGAAGGAGGGTCATAGCGTTGATGGTGTTCATCCTAATGCAAAAGGATATGAGGTCATGGAAAAGATTATTTTGCCTATTCTTAAATAGAATATAGAAATGAATCGTTTATATGCTTTTATCATAGTTTCTGCATTTCTCACAGTCGCAGAAGCAAAGGATGTCGTAATCAGAATTTCAAATAGTACCGACATCCAGCGTCACGAACTGGTGGAACTGGATGCTGTCAGGATCCTTGCTGAGGCTGGACTGGATAAGAACTCTCTTGTCGTAAAAAACAGAAAAGGACAGATTCTGACCCTGCAATATACCTACGACGGAAAATTGCTATTTGATGCCAGCGTGCGTCCGCATTCCTTTACTGAATACACTGTTACACGCGGTGTGCCTGTGGTAGATAATGTATGGGTGAAAGGACGTCATGTCCCTGAGCGTAAGGATGATATAGCATGGGAGAACGACCGTTGTGCCTATCGTTTGTATGGTCCTGCATTGCAGAAGACCGGCGAAAAAGCCTTTGGCATAGATATATGGGTGAAGAATACTCCTGAGCTTGTTGTCGATGAGCGTTATGCACTTGACATTTCTGGATTCCAGGAAACAATGAGACTGAAGGCCGCCGGTAAGGAGGAAGAGGCTAAGGAGAATGGTCTGGCAACATCATTCCATGTGGATCGCGGGCGTGGCTACGACCCATATAAGGTTGGTTCAAGTCTGGGATGCGGCACTCCTGCATTGCTGCTTGGTGACAGTCTGGTGATGCCTTATTGCTGGAAGGAATATGAGATTCTTGATAATGGTCCTCTGCGTTTCACCGTAGCCCTCACATATTGTAAAGCCAAGGACGGAAGTACAGAGCATCGTATCATCTCACTCGATAAAGGCAGTAACTTCAATAAGATGACCGTATGGTACGAGAATCTGCCACAGACAACAGATGTCGTGGGTGGAGTAGTCGTACATGAGGAGGACTCAACAGCATTCTCCGTTAGCAGAAACTATGTGGAATATGCCGATCCAACAGACGATATCCTTGGCAATTCTTCACAGGTATATACAGCATGTGTGTTCCCAGAGGGTGTGGACAAGACTGCGTATCTTCCTTATGTTAAGCCTGAGAATGGTAATACAGGACATATTGTTGGCATTCATCGAAATCTTCGAAGCAATGAGTGTTTTACATATTACTTCGGAGCTGCATGGAGCAAGTATGACGTACGTACACAGAATGAGTGGCGTCTGCGTATAAAGGAATTCGTTGACAGTAAGCGTCATCCGCTTACCATAGGTGACAACAGCCTGGAGAAGAAAGACTCTGTTCCGTTCTGAGGCTATAGACAAGGAGGTTAAGCATGTTCAGCATCTTCTGTGTAAGAACGAGAACTTGCTATGATGTTCGGACAGAGCTTCCCAAACACACACACAACTGAACGAAAACAATATTGATTAGGTCATTGCTGCAATGACTATCGAGGAAAAGGCACAGCTACTGGTGGAAAAGGCCATGAGGCATTCGTTGGCAGTGGCGCTATGCTTGGTCATAACGCTAAACTGGTGCCTGGCGTTGCTGGACAGACTGCCGTCAACTCTCAGAAAGGCTACCGTACACGTGTTGATGAGCGCGTGTCAGAACGTGCACTGCGTGTGATGTATCTCCGCGGATTTGAGAAGATGGTACGTGAGGCTCAGCCATAGTTAATAATGTCTTCATATAATAAAATCAACGGCGTATATGCCCAGATAAACAAATATCTGCTTACTGATATTCTTCGTAACGACTGGGGATATGAAGGTTTTTGGAAACCGGCTGGATAGACAGACGGAATGCCTGGTCACAAAAGTGTTGTCACTGTCTGTGAGGATGGTGACAAGGGAATGACTCTTACTCAACTCATCGATAAATATAAAAGCAGACTCGTTGGCGATAAGGTCTACGAGCAGTTAGGAAACCAGTTCTCATTACTGTTCAAGTTCATCGATTCACGACAGGAACTATCTGGGCAGGTGCATCTTGATGATGAACTGGCAAAGAAACGTCATAACAGTGCTGGAAAGACAGAAATGTGGTTTATTGCAATTGTTGTGTATTTTAACACGCTTCCCGTCTTGCTCGCTGTTGTTTCAGCAGGTTCCAGTCGAGTTTTCGGACTGTAGAGCTGTATAATGAGGTCGATATTTGCACCCAGAGTTACTCTGGTAAGCATCACGATATTCTAGAAGGCCAGTTTTTTTATCGGACACTAATAACTATAAATATGTTTGTGACTTTCCTGTATGGAATGATGAAGTAATTTGTCCCAATGACTTCAGTCATTTAACATAATCATTGTGTTCTTTTTCATGCCGTGTTTAGTGAAAAGTTAATAATTTTGTGTTGTTTTGTATGGATGCTACATGTTTTTTCGGAAAAATACGTTATCTTTGCAGAAGAAAAGCTGCACTCGGCAATTTGAAAGCAAACTTTCATTGCGCTCGCTTGCACTATCTTTGCAGAAGATAAGCT